>Ga0163147_10002753_pt1 | contig 24430 bp, 24 predicted proteins | sample OliLakLV19MP6G1_FD_148597 | JGI IMG/M metagenome (GOLD analysis project Ga0163147, IMG submission 148597) | Freshwater microbial mat bacterial communities from Lake Vanda, McMurdo Dry Valleys, Antarctica- Oligotrophic Lake LV.19.MP6.G1 | ecosystem: Environmental > Aquatic > Freshwater > Lake >...
CGGGCCTTCAGGCCAAGCGTAAGCTGGCTTCCTGGAGCAACCCCTACCTGCTTAAGCTCCTCTTCGCAGGTTTGAACTCAAATCAAGCGAAATAAGATGCGCTCGCCCTGCCCGCGGGTGCCTCTTGAGTGCCGGCGAGTTGGCTTTGCTGCTACAACCGCTCAGGATGGCAAGATTCTTGAAGCGCGGCTGGCTCGCCAAATCGGCGGGTGCTGTCTTGACAGCGGCGACGCTCGCGAGTCTCGGTTGTGGCGAACGCGTCGAGCTGGGTCGCGTCAGCGAAGGGAGCGGTTTCACTCGGGGCGGCGCTCCAAGTGCGAGCCCAGGTGATCCGACGGGCCTCACGTGGCGCGCCGACTACGAAACAGGCGATCTCGCCCAATGGGATCGCGAGCCACAGGTCGCCGGAGATGGCATTCGAATCGTCAGCTCTCCGGTGCGCGCAGGTAGTTTCGCAGTTCGTTTCACACTGCGCCCTGGAGACGATCCCCTGGGCCTGGACGGTGAACGCGCCGAGCTCCTGCGCTCGGATTTTGAAGGGGAAGGAACCGAGTCCTGGTGGGCCTGGTCCACCTATTTTCCGGCCGACTTCGTCGTCGAGGAAGGAGCCAAAAAGTGGACCATTTTCATGCACTGGGTGAGCACCACCGATAGGTATGCTGGCTGTCGACCTCCGGTGGCGTTGGATGTCACAAATGATGGAACCGAGTCCTTACGCTTGCTCGTGCGAGGTGGCGTTCCCACGGTGTCCGCGACGGGCTGTACCTCGCCCGATTCTTCGGCGTTTCTCCTCGGCAAGCTGCAGCGAGAGCGTTGGCATGACTTTCTGCTGCACATTGTTTGGTCAGCCAGCGCAAGCCAGGGGCTCGTTGAATTGTGGCTGGATGGCAACCAGCTGGTGATGCCAACACGCCGGGCGACTCTCTACTCTGGCCAATCCGTGTACGTGAAGCAAGGCCTGTTTCGCAGTGATTCTAGCGCCACGTCGAGTGTGATTCACGATGAGCTGCGCCATGGCAGCGGCCCTCCGGGGGGATTGTGAGGCCATGGGCGCTTTGAAGTTAGCTTGTATATGTATAGCTCTAACCCTCGCCAACCCGGCCCTTGCTGAGCCTCAGCGCTCCTTGCTAGTAGCGGTAGCGCTTGTCTTCCAAGCTCCCGCTGAGTGCGGGACGGTCGAAACGTTCGTGGCGGAGGTTCAAACTCGGTCCACGGGATTCGAGTTCACGCGGCAGGGGCAACCGGTGGCGGTCACGATCGCTCGGGGTGCGGCTGATTCGTTCAGAGGTCGCCTGGAAATCGGTGGCCAACAGCGCGACCGCGTACGGCAACTCGCGAGTCAGCATTGCCCCGATGTCCTCGCCGGTTTGGCGCTCGCATTGGCGCTCGCGCTCGATCCGATGACTCCGGAGGCGCCGCCCAGCGAGACGCAACCTGGCGGGGACGAAACGGCCGCGACGGAGCAGACAGCCCCCGTCCTCCCGATGGAGTCGCAAAGTCAACGCGACCCCTTCCTGCTTGGGGCTACGGGAACCTTCCTGTCGCCGTCGGTACCGGTGCCGGGCTTTGGCGTGGGCGTCGTTTTTGCGCGCGGCGGCGAGGTCGGCCTTCGCTTCTCGCTCGACTTGGCAAGCGGTGACACCACCACATCGACAGCTGAAGTCAGTGCTGCGTTCACACAAGTGCTCGGACGCGCTGCGCTCTGCCCGCGCCTCCTCCTGGCTCTACCGTGGAACCTTGATTTCTGCGCCGGTGCCGCCGTGGGGGCGGTTCAAGCAAGGGCCGAATCGCCCGGGCTCGCCAGTCGCTCGGTGCGCCTCCGCGGGGTTGCTTCCGCGGAGGGTGGCGCGCGTATGGGTGCCTCCTTCAGGTCGTTCAGCGTTTTCTTGGTCGGCGTGGGCATGCTGCCGCTCCTCAGAGATGAATTCGTCGTGGTCGACGGCACAGGGCAGGATCGTCGGGTGTTGCGAGTGGATCCGATTGGGTATTCCTTCTCAGCAGACCTAGTAGTTCCGCTTTCCCGGTGAAAATTTGTCCCTGAATGATCAGACAGGCTGCTTGCGGCCATAGCTCTTGCAGCCAGGTGAATTCCCAACCCCTGGCGCTCCGAATCAAGGGCAGATTGCTGTCGATAGTCTAAGGTGCGGGATGCCGAGCGACCTTTCCTCACCCATGGACGATGCCGGCGTCAGAAAGATGGTCGTCGAACACTTCGATTTTGTGTGGCGCTTTCTACGTCGACTCGGTGTGGGGGAGGCGGATGTGGACGACATGGCCCAACAGGTGTTCTTGGTTCTGAACTCCCACAGAGATGCGCCCTGTGGCGGGAGTGAGCGCGCGTACCTTGCCGGTGTGGCTCGAAGGATCGCTTCAACCTATCGGCGCACACAACGCCGCCGGCGCGAAGTAGCAGGGGAACCTGTGGCAGAGCTTCAAGATCTATCGCCGAGCCCCGAAGAGTTGGCGGACCGCAGCCGCGCGGGTGTCCTACTCGACAAGATCCTGGAGGCCGCCATGACAGAAGAAGAACGCGAGGTCTTCGTGCTGTTTGAAATTGAGCAAGTGACTATGTCGGAAATTGCCCTCTCACTAACGATTCCACCAGGCACTGTGGCGTCTCGGTTGCGCCGGGCCCGCACTCGGTTCGAGGCAGCGGTCGCAGCTTGGCGCCTCGATTCGAACGAGGAGGCGTCGTGAAAGATCCGATTCGATTTCTGCACGATCCTCCCAACAGCGCGATAGCTGCGCTGCTGTCCGCCGCACGGGATACTCGCCCGCCGGACGGATCCCGGGATCGAGTGCTACGCCGCCTGGGGTTGGGCACTGCAGCACTCGGCGCTGCTGCCACCGCAACAAATGCCATGACCGAGGGCACCACACTTGCCACGACCGCGGGCTTACTACCTCATGCCTCGCAAGCTTCTGCGGGTGCCAAAACGTTCGCGGCCGCGACGCTTACCAATGTCAGCCAATGGTCGACGGGCACAATTCTCAAGGTTGTGGGCGCCTCACTCGCACTCGGTGGCGGGGCGGTCGTTGGCGTGCTGGCAGCATTTTCAGAGCCTTCCACTTCGGCAGCTCGTCCCTCTGCAGCGGGTGCGATCGCCGCGGTGCAGACGGCGACGGCACCCAACCCATCGGCCCACGCTGAGGTCGCCTCTGCTCAGATCGATGACGAGCGTCAACTTGGGCGGCCTGCTACCTCAGCTGTTGCCAGAAGGCTCGCGCCTTCAACGCAGGTTAGCGCTGGAACGCTAGCGGGAGAGCTGGCCCTTCTTGATGAGGCCCGTCGCGCGCCCCCAGCGCGCGCGTTGGAGCTCCTCGCTACGTTTCGCGCGCGCTACCCACGCGCGGCGATGGGCTACGAAGCCTCTGTCCTACGGATCAATTCGCTGGAGCAGCTGGGGCGCAGCGTCGAAGCCGTTGAGGTCGCGCGGGGGGTGCTCCGTTCGTATCCCAAAGGCCCAGCGACGCCACGTTTGCGCCTCCTCGTTGGGGATACACGGTAATCCAAAAGCAATTCGAGTTGATGCAAAGCAAGCGTCGAGTCGAAAGCGCCAAATGGAAGAGCAAAACCCCAAGCTCAGCGTTGGCTGGGCTCGGGGTTTCCGCCCGTACTGTGGCTAGGCTTCCCTCAGCCTTACAGCCTTACTTCCACCCAGCCGTACCAAGGTCGGCGTGCGTCAGCGTTTCCCACACCATGTGTTTGTCGATGCCGCTTGGACGACGACTCAGCGCAAGTTTCGTCATTCGAAAGGCGATAGAGACGTTTTTCGAAACGGGTGCGACAGCAACGGTGCTGGCTACTGGCTGCTCAGGCAGGCTTTGAGCTCATCGGTGGGCGTGAATCCACACGAACCCGTTGGCTGCCGCTCACAGGTCGCGTGCTCGAAACACGCATATTCTGGGCGAAATTCGCAGGTCGTAGACACGTCTTGATCGGAACACACCTGGCCGGAGCAGCCCGTGCGGCGGCAATCCGTCGGCGGAGCCTTGCACTCGCCGTCGTGCTTCACTTCAACACCAGCGCAGCGCGCCTCACACGCATTTCCGAACGTATTCCCGTCTGCCCCGCACACAGGCCGACCCTCTTTCGTGCACGCACAGACGGGCATGCAGCGCGGGATGCCTGGGCAAGGAGCCCGAACGCAGACGACCTGCTCAACGATGCACTGCTCCCCTGCTGGACACAGCGTACTCGCGCAGGGATCTTCGACATCCGGCACGCACGCGGGCGCATCAGCAGGTGCGCTACAGTGTTCGCCCCGCGGACAAACAAAGCCTTGGCAAGGATCGCGCGAAATGCACTGCGCCCCTTGGGCACTCTCCACGCAGGTAGCGCCCGGCGCGCACAGAACGCTGGCGCAGGTGAGAAGGGGTGAACTGGTAGTGCTCGGAGCCGGGCTCGGCATGCTTCCAGGCGTGGACGCTCCTGGCGTCGACGGTGGTGTATCCGGGCTCATCGGTGGTGGCGCCGGCTCTTGATTCACGAGAGGCTTCTGCCCATTCGCGCTATCAAACACTCCGTCAACCTGTTGCCCTCCGCAGCCACCGGCTAACGCTAAAAACAACAGACTCGATAAGCAAAGATACGTCTTGGGCATGACTGGTTCTCCGACTGGCACTCTTGCAGCTTAGCACAGAACCTCACGGAGTCTCTCGCGACTGGATTTTCAAGTGGGGACCGCGGGCCTCGGCTCAAGCCGGCCGTATCTGCTATCGCTCCGAGACGGGAAGTTCCGGGGGGTGCTGCCGGAAGCGGTAGTTTGGGTCACGCATTAGTTCCAGCGAACTTCGCGGGCACGAGGCATGCGCAACGTCGCCAGGCCCGCTCATTCCTGCGCGAGCGAGCCTGTCTGCACGCGCTCCCACTGGGCGCACACGTCGAGCGAGCTGGCCCACTTTTCGACGTAGTGGCGGTCGAGATCAGCTCCCTGAATGCGAACTATCCCGGCTGCATCTTCCAGCTGGCGCTCGGAGCCGGAGAGTTTAGACCATTCGAGCTTCGCCAGCAGAACATCTTCCGCAGAAGCGATGAATACCGCTCTGCCTTCGAGAACTGTTTCCGCGCGTCGTTCGAACTCCTGTGTGCTGAATGCACGGGATTTCTTGATGATGAAGTCGATTTTCCAGCCAGTCGCAAGGTCGATCACATTGAACAGACCTTCTGAACCATACGCCTCGAGCGCGGCTTCTTTGCTCCAGTAGTAATGCTCCACTGGCAAGAAGGTCAGCAACTTCAGCAGCGCTCCCAAATTGGGAGCAACCACGATGTCGACATCGTGACTTGCGCGGGGAGCGCCGTGGAAGCCGCTCGCCATAGAACCGGTGAGCATGTACTGGACGCCGGCGTCATCCAGGATGCCGGTGATTCTGTGAACAAGTTGTTCAGGAGTTTCGTCGGAACCCATACAGCTCGAAGAGAAGTTGGTCCTTGGCTTGTTGTTCCGAAAACTCCGCGTGCTGCTTGCGAATTCTGGAGGCCGCCTGTTTGCGAAACATATCGCTCATTCGCAGCGCGAGTTTAAGGCGCTGAGCACCCGTCATTCGGCGCTGAATCTCAAGTTGGACTTTTTCGGCGTCCGCGCTCGTGTCTCTCGGCACGCCCAGAGCCTAGCACGCGGGTGCTACGGTGGGCACCCGCGACCTGTCGGTTCGAATGTGGCAACAATTAGCACAGTATTTCTCTCGTCGATCACCGCTTTGGCGTTGCTCCCCTGCGGACCGCCATTGCGTGTAGCGCACCAGCGCCGAGCCCGTCGCGCCGGAAGAATCGACTTCACCAGCTAACACCGAGATCTCTTGACCTGAGGCGGATTTCCAATCTGCTGTGTGTGTTTTCGTCAGGCGAGTAGCTCGCTGTACACACCCGGTTTCCCGAATTCACCGAATTTGTCGTAGGCGGCGCCGCTCTGATTTTGGGCACCGACCGCGTTCAACAAGGTGGTCAGGAGTTTGTTGTGAGGAGCGTCTTCACCTGGGTAAATCGGGTCCGCACCGGCACCCAGCTGCTCGTGGTCAGCTTGAGATATTGGCCTTGTTTGAAATAGCCCCCCGCGCTCCCTGCTATCACAAAAGGGAGGTCCAAAAAGCTGTGGATCTTGCCGTCGGACAACTCGTTCAGCCAAACCACGGCGCTATTGTCGAGCAGCGAGAACCCGCCTTCGTCGTACGCTTGGAGCTTGCCCAAGAGGTACGCGAATTGCTCGCCGTACCAGCGATCAATATCTGCCAACATTGTGGCAGCCCCGGCTAGCGGGTTTTCGCTGCCATAGGCGCTGACCCGGTGGGAAATGAGGTGTTGCTCGGAGCTCTGGCCTAACCAGGAAAGCACGGGCCCGCCTTCTCCGGACCCCCACATCAGCGTGCTCACTTTGGTTCGACCGCAAGCGAGCGCCAACGTGAGAACGTCCATCTGCAGCTTGCCGACGCTTCGAAACACGTCGTCATTGCGCACCGTATCGGGATTGCCGGTGGCATCCACGGTACGCACCCGTGGGATCGTAGTTTTCGAAAGCAAAACCGACCGGATTGATCACCTGAGCGGGCAACCGGCGCAAGCGGGTTTCGAAGTGTGAACCGTTACCTGGTCGCGGGTCGTGCGAATCGTGGCATCGAAGGCGGGAAAAGTAAGATCGCGACGGTGGCAGCTCGGAGAAGTTGCGCGGCAGGTGTTCTCGGCATCGGGCCGCATTTAGCCCCAACTTCAGTCGAAAGCTCCATATTCGCTGCTGCCATAGGCTCCATGGTGCCGTCCATGCACTCTTGCACCCGCGGGTTCGATAGCTGCGTCGAGACGCGAACCTGCCCTCCACCTGCCGGTTCTGGATTCGCGGGCGCAGCGACTGGAGGAGTGCCCCCTAGGCTCGGAATGGGAGGCCTGCCTACCAATGGCGCTGGTACTGGAGCCACGAATGCCGCTGCTCTCGGCGGAGCGGGGGCGGGGCCTTCCGACACCTGCATGCCGGACTCGCGCTACTGCGAGGACGGCGCCGTGGTGATCTGCAACGGAGCAGGTTCGGCCATCCTAAGCCGTACCGCGTGCGAAGTGACGGAGTCTTGCTTCAACGGCGCCTGTGAGAAGCACCAATGCCTGCCCCAGTCGAAGTTCTGCTCCGTGGGGGTGGTGCGTGAGTGCGCCCCTGACGGCCTGTCGTCCGCGGAGGTCGAAACGTGTGGTGCCGGCAAGTACTGCGACCAGGTCAGCGCGTCGTGTAAGACGGGCACTTGTGCTCCAAGCCAACCTGCCTGCGACGGCATTCGGGCCACCACCTGCAATGCGCAAGGGTCAGGCTACATCGACGGCGGCGCCAACTGCGGTCCCAGCAGCACGTGCAGCGCCGGGGAGTGCAAGCCGCAGGTGTGTGAGCCCTCCGCCAGGACCTGCTCGGGCGGACATGGCTGGCAACATGGCTGAATGGACGCTTGACGGGGGCGGGCCTGCGGCGTGCGTGGATTGCGCGAGCCTGTACTCCGTCAATCCCACCATTCGTGGTGGTTACTTCGGTAGCACTTCCGCGAGCGACCTGGCCACGACCACGGCGTCATCGGGCCCCAGAGATCTCAACAACCCGAGCATCGGCCTGCGCTGCGCACGCGTCCCGTGAGCTGCGCGCAGGCTATGTCAGTAGCGCCGCAATCGGAGCGAGCGCGGTTCCGGTCCGGTTCATGCTAAAGTGCCAAAGTCGGCGACGCCCGTCATCTCGTTCTACAGCGATGTCGGCGCACCCTATTTTGGTTTCAATACGCTGGTAAGGAACTTCAACAACTGCATCTTCATCGGCATCGTGGCTCCCGATATTGGTGCACACGAGAGTTATTGACGGTTGCGCGAAGCAGATGCTCTCCCTTTTAACCGGTTGGCGTCCACGACTGCCGATTAAGACCCAAACGCTCGAGTTTGTAATACAGATTTCTCCGACTCATGCCGAGCAGTCGTGCCGCTAAAGCGCGATTTCCGCCGGCTTTTCGCAGGGCATCTTCTAGCATCTTCGTCTCAGTATCAGCGGCATCCACTGCCTCGGGAAAAGACCGAGGTTCTTCGAATTGAGGAGCTGAAGGCGTGCCGCTCCGCCCGAGCTCGCGATCGACGCAATCCTCATCGATCACCAGATCGTCTGCAAGAACGATAAGCCGCTCAACAAAATTCTGAAGTTGTCGAACATTCCCTGGCCACTCTTGCGTCTTCAGCCGCGCCACGGCCGCTTCCGTAAACTTCACGCCGAGCTTGCCGTTGGCACTTCCGACTGCCACTCGGAAGGATTCTACCAGTGCGTCGATATCTTCCAATCGCTCCCGCAACGGCGGCACAAATAGGGGGATGACGTTAAGCCGGTAGTAGAGATCTTCGCGAAACTGTCCCTTCGAGATAAGTTCCTCAAGGTTCCGGTGCGTGGCCGCGAGGAAGCGCACGTCGATATGAATCGGCTTGGTTCCGCCTAGCCGCTCAATCTGACGCTCCTGAAGAACGCGCAAGAGCTTGACTTGTAGGCTCGGTGTGATGTCGCCGATCTCATCGAGAAAAATGCTGCCCCCGTGGGCCAATTCAAAGCGGCCTGGTTTGCGAGTGCTGGCGCCGGTGAACGCGCCTTTCTCGTAGCCGAAGAGCTCACTTTCCAGAAGCGCATCGGGAAGCGATGCACAGTTGAGCTTAACGAGCGGGGCTTGGGCACGCGCGCTCCCTTCGTGAACAGCCTGCGCGACGAGTTCTTTGCCGGTCCCACTTTCCCCTCGAATGAGCACGGTCGACAGACTTCGAGCGGCCTTACCAATGAGACGGCTCAGCTCTGCTTGCGCGGCAGATTGGCCGATCAGTCGTGCTTCGCAAGCACCAGTTTCACTCGGCAGCTGCTGGCTCGTGTAGTCTGCCACCACGAGCGCCTTCCGGCAGACGTGAAGAACTTCGTCTCTGTCGAAAGGTTTCATCAGAAAATCGCTTGCCCCGGCCTTCATAGCCTGCACCGCGAGCGAAACAGATCCGTGGGCGGTGAGCAGGACGAACGGGATGTCCGGATGGCGTTGGCGTACCGCCGCGAGCAGCTCTAGCCCCCCCATGCCTGGCATGGAGAAATCGCTGAGCACGACATCTGCGCCCGCCTGATCGAGCTTCACCAACGCTTCGGCAGCACTCGCAACATGCTCCGCGAACATCCCGCCCTGCTTCAGAAGCGCGACGAGGATCGGGCCGAGTGCGGGATCGTCATCAACAACGAGAATTCGGCCTGAAAGCATGCTCCGGCACTCTACACCAACAGCGTACGCCACGCGCGGGCCTGTTTGATCGCTGACGCGGACGATCCTTCCGGTTACCCTTGGCCTACCATTACGAGCTCTTCGACATGAACGGCAGGCTTACCGATTTCCACGCGACCGTGGACCTCGTGACTGCAGCGGTGCAATTTCTCTTGGCGGCGCTGACTTTCCGCGGCGCCCGGCACACGCCGCTTGGGCTGGCGCTCCTCGCACTGAGCGCCATCGTCGGCGGGTTTTGTGCTGCCCGCGGCATCTACGATTTCGGCGGTGGTGTTGCCTTCCACTATCTACACTTAGCTCTCTTCCCATTTTCGCTGCCCGCGGCGCTTTGGTTGGTAGCGATATTTGTTGGCAAGGAACGCCGCCATGTCGTGCTGCTGGCTAGCTTCACACTAGTGTTCCCACTGGTGAACTGGTTGCCGCTATCGCGCGGCTCGTCGGCGGGTTGGACATTCCTTGTAGCTGGCTTGCCTGCGCTCATGGTCGCCTGCCGTTGGCTCTTGGCGTACCGGCGCAGCGTCGTGGATCCGGCGGAGCAATCCAGAGCCCAACTCCTGTTGGTAGCAGTGGCCGTCGGCGCGCTTCTCGGACCTCTGGATTTTCTCGAGGATGTTTTGCCCACGCTGCGCATCGGCAATCTTGGTTTACTTTTCGGATCGATCTTGGTGGGTGTGGGCGCCGTACGTTTTAACCTACTTGGCACGTCCGTGACGCCTCTGGGGCTCGCCTACGCGTTTCTGGCGACCGCTTTGGCAGCCCTCGGTGGCGCGGCGGTGTTCTCGACTCTAGGGGCGCAACCCGTCGTTGTGCTCGGATCCGGCATTGTCCTTGGAGCGCTGGTGTTGCTCGTCACACGACGAGTGCTCGAAAGTGTGGGGGCGGCACGCGAAAGGCGCGCGGAATTCGTGACGCTGGGCCTGCTAGCGCGCCAAATGTCTCACGATATCCGAAACCCGCTAGCCGCACTCAAAGGGGTGGCTCAGCTTCTGCAGGGTGAACCGAACAAAGCACAGCCCCTGGCGGCTTTTTTGCCTCAACTCGACGTTCTTATCTGGCAGGTTGAACGCATTGATCGCCTGATCGGCGAGTATCAACGCCTGGGCCGAGTGGAATGTGAACTGCGCCGCCTTGATCTGAATACTATCGTGCTCAGGGTAGCTGAAGGTGCTCGGCAAGGGGCCGCTCCCAATGTTCTCATCGACGTAGCGATCGATCCGCATCTGCCGGAGTTTTACTTTGATGAGGATCTCGTGGTCGCTGCCACGGAAAACTTGATACGCAACGCGCTCGAGTCAACGGATGGCCCCGTTGCCGTCAAGGTGCGAACTGTCTTCGCGCCTGCCCGTGACCACACGGGTGCTCGAGGTTTGCTCATTGTTGAGGACAACGGCAAGGGGATGGATCCCCGCACTAAAGAGCGAGCGTTCGACATGTTTTTCACGACCAAGCAGGTGGGAACTGGCTTGGGATTGCCGTTTATTCGTCGAATCGTCTTGGCTCATGGGGGGCATGTTGATCTTGAGACACAGCTGGGCCGAGGAACGACGGTGACGCTCGGTTTTCCGCTCAGCGATGTTGCTCAGTTCTGAGCAACCGAGTGTGCAATGCCGTTGCACACATCCGTGCAATCGAGCTCCTAAGCAGCAGATTTGCCGCTAATTTGGCCTAGATTTGTTCGCTTAAGCGACCCGGCTTAGCGCGGCACGGGCCGTGCATTGAGAGCAGACGAAAGGCGAAACCATGAAACGAATGCTCTCAACACAGTACTTATTAGCTTCAATAGCCGCAGTTAGCGCGACGCTGGCAGCGAGCCCTGCATCCGCGCAGGATAACACATCCGGAGAACCCGCCACGGCATGTTTCGTTGAGAGTTCCCGCGCGCTCACTGAGGAGGATGCGAAAGCCATCGGGGAAATTTTCTGCTCGGCATTGAGTGAGCTTCGGGGTATTGGCAAGCTTGATTCAGGCGGTGCGGCTCACCGATTTCGCGTGCTTAAGCTGGGCTCCCAGCTGCTCATGAAGGCAACCCAGGAAGGTGAAGACGGGCGTGTGCTTCGTAGCGCGCAGCTTCGGGTTAACGCAATTGAGGATGCTTTCGAGGCCGCGCCGCGCCTCGCTCAGTCTATTGCCCGGGAAGTGCCCGTCGAAGCCACTGCAACGGTAGAAAATCTAGCGTTGGATGAAACTCGCCAGAATAAACTGAAAGGAACACCGCTACAATTTGCCTTTGGGCTCGGAGCTGCGGCTTCAACAGAATCACGCAACCCCGCCCCCGGGGGCGACGCCTGGCTGGGTTACAATGGCGCCGATTATTCTGCCGGCGCCAAGTTTCGCGTTTTGGGCCCAGGAGGCGGTGGAGAGAGGAAAGTTCCGTGCGCCAGCACTCAAACTTACTGCTACAACGAGACGGAACGTGCGCCGTACACGGCGGAGTTGATCAGCCTTGCGATTGAGTACAAGAGGTTCCTAAGCAGAGGCAACACTTCTCCCTTTGTCGGTGCGGCGCTCGGCATCGAGGCAGCAGATACCGGGACCTATCAAGGCAAAGGGCTCTTTGGGCAAGCCATGGTCGGCGTAGAAACGATGCGTTTTACTCGCATGCGCCTCGGAGCTGCGCTCCAGCTTGATCTTCCTGCATTCCTTTCCGAGTCGACGGATTCAGAACGCAAGTACCTACCGTTTATTGGCGCTGGCGCATACCTGGCGTTTGGTCGCGGTCAATGAGCGTGCAGGCTGAGCGACAAGGTTTCAGGGTTTGAGCTCGGCACCCAACTGATCGGCTATCCGCTCCAAAAGTTCGAGAGCCTGCAACTCGGCGCTGAGCTGCTGTACATCCGCGTCGGCATCCCGACGTCTCAAGGTCAACAAATCAAGGCTAACGCCGGCAGCGTCGCAGTGGGTCCATTGGTTGGCTACAAGCTTTTGACCGAAGTCGGCTTCACGTTTTTCGTACAAGCTGGCTTCCAATACGCCGCTCTCAAAGCCGACGCTTCCAGTAGCGCAGGCAACGGCAGCATCGCGACACAAAGCACCGTCATTCCGCTGCTCAATCTGAATATCGGTTGGTCGTTCTAAGCACGCGGCAGCCCAAAATCAAAAACTTCCCGCCGTCGCTATCGGCCAAATGGATTGATGATCGTCACCCCGAGGCCGCGAAAGTGCGCAACGTTTCTCGTTGCGAGCGAATGCCCGTGTGCCAGAGCGGTAGCCAGAATGAACAAGTCTCGCGCATCAACGGATCGACCTTGGCGACGGGCGGCCGTTTCAATTTGAACGACCAAAAGCGCGCTCTCTTGCCCAAACCCAAGAACTTCGCTTGGGCCGTTGAGCAGCTCGGCAAGCCACTCTTCGAGGAATTGCCGCTTACGGCCTGGGCGCAAGAGGCTGATCCCTCGCACCAATTCATAGACGGTCACCGCGCTTAGCAAGAATCTCGGTTGCGCCTCAAGCCAGGCCAGAACCGCTGCGTCCGGTGATGGCTTGGTCAGCTCAGAGATAACGTCGGTGTCAATGACCGAAGCTCCCGCTCCCATCAAGCTCACCTCTCTCCAAAGGGATCGCGCGGCTTGAGCTGGGTTGGCTTCAGTGTGAAGTGAACGCCGCCACCGTACGACTGCTTGAGCCTCTCGGTAGTCGCCAGGAACGCCTTGACGGGACTCGTCTGACCATTGCCCCGATCCTCCAGGAGCTCATCGTAGTGGCTCATGCTCAGCAAAACCCCGACATCCCGACCCCGATTGTGAATCACAGTTGGCCCCTCTGGAAGTTGTCGTAGCACCTCTGAAAGTTGTGCTTTGGCCTCGGACACGTTGAGGCGCTTTGGTCGGAGCGAACGGGCGACTCCGGAAGGGTCACTCTTCATGGTCTTTTTCATGACCAATATGGTCTACTATCAGACTATATTGTGCGCAAGCTGTGAGTCCCCCCTCCTTGCCGACTGGAGATAGTCAGCATGCTGACTACTTTATGTTGCGAGCAGGCCTCGCCGCGCCAAGCTCGGATGGGAGGGGACGCCAAGAGGGCTGCCCCCTCTCGGCCGTCCTCGGCTGATGATTAACATCTCCGTTGGTGCGACCCCGTTCGAGACGCCTGCGGGCGGCCGGTCTCCCCCAAAGCCGTGCTCGCTGTCGCTGCGCGCGCCGGGGGGAAACCCCCGCTCACTGGCATAGCCTGTGCTTTGCAACCTGCGATGCATCCAATTCATGGTGGCCCCGCCTGGTTGATCAAAATCTTGCGTTCCCTCGTACTGCTCGCGTCCGTGGGGTGTGGCACAACGGGAAACGAGGCTGGAATGTTCTCGGATAATTCGCCCACGGCAGGGGCAGGTGGTGGAGGCGTCGGGCCAACTGGAGGTTCGGCGACGGCGGCAGGGGGTTCGGCGTGATCGCACGCGGCGAGCACAACCGCGTTCCAGTGATCGTTGGCAACAATAGCGCTGAGACGGGTAGGAGTGTGCCGGCCACGCTTCAGACGGAGGCGCAGTACATCGCAGCCGTGAAAGCCCTGATACCCGTGGGCTCTGCGGATGTGTTGGCTCAATACCCAGTGAGCGCCTATCCTACGCCCCGAGCTGCTTACGTGGCGTTAACAAGCGATGTTAAGTTTGTGTGCGGCGCGCGCACTGCAGCGCTCCAACTGGATGGCCAGCAGACTGAAGGCGTGTATCGTTATGTCTTCAGCCATGTCTCGGCGACCCTGCCGGCGCTGGTGCGCGCAGCGGGTGCTCCGCATGGGGTTGAGATCCCTTACTATTCGGCACCATGAGCACGATTCCGAACTTCATGCCGGATGCTGAAGACGAAGCGCTCTCGGCTGCCATCCAGCAGTACTGGGCGCGTTTTGCCGCTACGGGAGATCCGAATGGCGGCGGTGCCCTGGTGTGGCCCAGCTATGCGACGACCGATCCCTACCTATTGCTCGAAGATCCGTTGTCCGTGAGTGCCGGATATCACCTCGCCAACTGCGATTTCTGGGCCAGCCTCGCACCCTGAGTGCGCCAGGACCGCGCTAGCCCTTCGGCCGACAGCCCAAGAACCGGAAGCGACTTCGCCGTTCAGGTCGAGGACGCTGTATTACCGAACGTTTTCCACTGGTTGGCCGGGAGGCTCGGCGGTGCCTCAAGCTGCGACGCCACTGTCCGTACAGTAAGCATGCGTCTTCCGCTTTGGGCCGTCGGCCTCTCCCTTCTTTTGTTGCTCGGTTGCCAGAAAAAAGCAGAGGCAACTGCCGAAGAGACGGACACCGCCGAGGAAGAAACCCCTGATGGCGGCGAGCATGGGGATAAAAAAGAAGGGGCGAAGGAAGGCGAGAAACCCGGAGACACCGCCTCCGCAGCTGAGCACGCCCGGAACCAACCGAAACAGTTCGCCGTGCCTTTCGCGTGGGAAGCTTCCGCCGACGAACCACTCGCTCGAACCCGCGCCTTTCTTCGAGATGTGGTGCGCGACAACGAAATCAATGCGAGCCGAGGCAAGAAATATTTCGAGGCGTTCGCCCAGAAACAGGCGCCGCGAGTCACTGTGCTCACGTGTTCGGATTCGCGCGTCCAGACGCAAGCGTGGGATGCAACGCCAGACAACGACGACTTCCAGATCCGCAACATCGGCAATCAACTTCAGAATTCGCAAGGCTCGGTGGAGTATGGCATCGAGCACTTGCGCACACCGCTGCTCTTGATCATCGGCCACACGGGTTGTGGAGCTGTGAAAGCTGCGATGGGTGACATTGGCGGTTTGAGCGAACCGATCCGCAAGGAGCTAGCGGGGCTTGAGCTGCCCAAGGATTTGAAGTCTGCGGAGCCGAGCAACTCTGCGTGGGCGGAGGCGGTGGTTGCCAATGTGCACGCGCAAGTTCAAGGCGCCGTGGGGCACTTCAACCGGGAGGTTGCCGAACAGAAGTTAACTGTTGTGGGTGCGGTCTACGACTTTCGCGGAGATCTCGGCGTGCCGGGAACGCTACACCTCGTGAACGTCAACGCCAACATCGATCCGGAGCGTCTGGCAGCATTCACCAAGGCCGTGGGAGGCCACGTGCGCAATGAGCTAGGCTCCGACGACCCGACCCAGGGCTTGCTCGCGCGAGTTGCCGAAGCGGCCCGCGCAATGGCCGCAGGTCACGGACACCAAGACCGTGCGACTCACGCGGCAAAGCCGACGCGCGTGGAGCCAGCGGCAAACGGAGAAACGGAGACGGTGCGAGCCGCAGTGGCGGCGGAGGCACTCGCAGCACGCGCGGCACCGGGCGAATCATCCACCAAAAGCGAACCCAAGACGCCATCACGCGTTCGGAGCAAGCCGGCGAGCGACAAGAAGAGCCCTGCGCCGAAACCTGAAAGCAAGTCCGTCGAACCGAAACCTGAAGCCAAACCCAAGACAACCGCAGAAAAGATACCCGGACCGAAAGCAGAAGCCGGCAGCTAACAACTAATCGGGCTGGACCACTTGCTCACGGCGCAATTCGCCGCACATACACCGCGCCGCTATACCGAGCTGCGCGGCTGCTCTGGTCCCCGTTGACGCCCATCGCCGCGCTATCTTCTCCCCAAGCGCCCGCTGCGAGTGTGTTCGAAAGAGTCGCTGAATCCGGCGTTGGACGCCTTCACATAGGCCTGCTGCGACCACACATCCGCACTCTGCGTGAACACATACACAGCGCCGCTATAAGCGAAAGCGGCTGAGTTGCTACTCTGGGCCCCATTGACGCCGCTCGCCGGGTTAGATTCAGTGTTAGCGCCCACTGCGAGCGTGTTCCCCGACAGCGACACCGAAGCGCCAAACTGGTGGCCACGCTCCGTGTTGGACGCCTTCAGGTACGCCTGCTGTGATCACACACCTGCGCTGCGCCTCAACACATACACTGCGCCACTCCCACGGGCTGCATCGCTGCTCTGGTCCCCATCCACACCTGTCGCAGCACTCGCTTCTCCTGGAGCGCCCACCGCGAGCGTATCCCCGAACACCGACACCGAGAAGCCGAATAGGTCATTGGTCGCCGTATTCGACGCCTTCAGGTACGCTTGCTGAGACCACACACCTGCGCTGCGTGTAAACACATACACCGCGCCACTGCCGGACGCAGCGCTGCTGTTCTGGTCCCCGTTGACGCCCGTCGCCGCGCTCGATTCATGGATGGCGCCCACGGCGAGCGTGTCCCCCGAAAGCGACACGGAAGCGCCAAACCGGCTACCGGCCCCCGTGTTCGAAGCCTTCAGGTAGCCTTCCTCGAACTCGCCGCATCTCACACCGAACGCAACCGTGCACGCATCGTCGCAGCTCGTGTTCGCGCCCTGCGCGTCGTCTCCCGCCGCGTTCGTGGATCCTAGTCCGCACGCCACGCAGGCGTTAGCCTGCACGTGCTGATTCGCCAAGCAAACAATGCGTCCCTCACTGCCGCCAGCTCCGACCGCACCGCCCGAGGTCACACCAACGCCGCCTGTCGACGTGCCGCCTGTCGACTTCCCGCCTGTTGTGACCGCGCCACCTGTCGATGCGCCGCCTGTTATGCCCGCGCCACCTGTCGACGTCCCGCCTGTCACTCCTCCGGCACCACCGCTACCCATTCCTTCTGTTTCCACGCGCCCACAGCGCGCTAGCGGCAGCGCCAGGGTCATAACCAATGCTGTCAGGAACTTCGCACGAACACTCTTCATGAACGGACCGTGCATGGCGCCGAACAGGTTAGTGGTATTCACTCAGGTTAACCTCCGCTGCAGCCTAGTCCCAAATCCTTGCGCAGTGAAGTTGGGGTATTTGCAACTCGGGTTAACTTTGGGGTCCGGCGGACCCGAGGGTACTACGACTTGTTGCAGCGCCGCCATTTCTGAGGATCACTTCCCGGCCACCCGTGCGGAACCGTCCGCTAGCGAATGAATAACCCACCGCTCACGGCGCGATTCGCCGAGGCTGAGGAGCAAGCCCAAGCTTGGCGAGCAGGGCGGTGGCAGCTTGTTCGGTGGTGGCGGCTTCGAGCCAACGCATGGGTCCGCCGCAGTGCAGACAAGTGTCAAGATCTGCGCGGAACACATGAGCCAGCAGCCAAGCCCAACGTTTACGGGAAGGGCGCGCGTCGTCAGTTTGGGGGTTGGCCTTGGGGAACTCAAGCTGATCGCCGGAAGCTGGAGGTGGCTTGAAAGCGGCAGAATTCTGTGGCGGCTTAGGAATTACTTCTGAGCGAAACTTGGAGTGGCTTGAGAGGACGCCAAAATAGCGCACCAGATGAAAGCGCGGCGGAGGGATAGCGGCGATGAGGCGGATGATGAGGTCGCGAGGCTCAAGCAGGAGTGCGCGGGTGCCGTCTTTCCAGACGTTTTTGAGAGTGAGCTCGAGCTTGCCGTCGGGGCGGAGCTTGAGGCGGTCCTGAGCAAGCGGGGGGCGCGTAATATACCTGCAAAGGCGCTCCAGCTGTCGTCTGTCACGGCCGTCGACGCATTGACGAGCGTGGAGATTAACGCCTCGGACTTCAGCGATGGGGTCGTTTTCGTCTTGAATTTCGCTGACAGCTGGTGCGGGCGAGACGAGCAAGCGGAGCGCGGCTTTGGCCGGCGCGGTCACCTGAGGCGGCTACTCCGCGCGCCGCAGCGGCATAGCAGGCGGCAAGGCCGGGCTCATCGGAGCAGAGCTTGGGCGGCTCGTCGTCTTGCCCGTCTTGAATGACAGGGTCGAGGGAGCGGCCGTTTGCTCGGAGGATTTTCTCGATGCGCTGTGCCGTGCGGCGGGCGATGTCGGCGACTTCTGAACGCGTGGGCGCTGGAAGAGTGTGAAAGATGAGAGCATCTTTAGCGTCGCGGACAGTGACGCCGTCTAAGGCGAGAACATGGAAGTGCACGTTGAGTCGGATGGCGCTGTCAGTTCTCTGCACAGCGGCGATGGCGCCTGTGTGAGCGTCGGCAACGCTTTGAAGGTCGAGAACGGCTTTGGCTCTCTTGCACAGCGAACGGTCGAGCTCGTGCGCAAAGGCACTCGCGACTTGCGCCGCGAGGGCACGGTCATAGCCGAGCAACGCACGCAAGCCCCAGGGCAAGGAGCAAATCCAGTGACGCACGGGTACGCGGGGCAACACGTGCTGCTCCATGTGGACAGCGGTGTCAGCCATGCGTCGCCCCAGGCAGGAAGGGGAAATAAGTTCTCTTCCTCTTCTTCGTGGTGATGTATGGCCTGCTCAGCCAAGACGTGCAGCTTCGCGCTGAACTTCTCGGCGTCAGCACGCAAGCCAACAAGATCCGCAAGCACCCGCTTGAGCGACAAGTGCTCTTCCAAAGATTCTAAAAGAATGTCTTCGGTGCGTTTAGCCTTCACGGCCGGATAAAATATCTCCTCCTCGACGCTGATGTGAGCCGCCAAGGCGTCCGCCATCTGGTTGAAGGTTTTTCTATTGATTACCTTGGCCTCCTTCAGTTCCTCGAACTGAGCCTCAAGTTCTCGATGATGACCCTTCAGAAAGTTAACGGCGTCCATGAAGGGAAGGCTACAAAGTTTTCCGGCGAAGGGCATCCACGAAGTCTGAACCTCAACGCGAATCGTGAATCGTTTGACGAAACATGATGGCTATTCTCGGGCCCGCTTGTGATTGTTTGGGAATACCGTGGAGCCACGTGCGCTGGCAGCTTCCGCCCATGACCACGAGATCACCAAAGCCTGGCTTCAAATACAGATATTTTTGACCTTGAGCCTGACGCATCACGAAACGCCGGGGCTCCCCAACTGAAAGGATCGCCACCACGGTGTTATCTCGCAGCGGCCCCATCTTATCGCCGTGCATCGCCACGCTATCGTGCCCATCCCGGTACCATGCCAACGAGATTTGATTGAGCTCCAGCTTATATCTTTCTGATAGAGCGACCGACATCGCGCGGAGCAAAGGAGAAACGCCTGAATTGAACGGCGCCGTTGCAGTGAGCCGTGGTACATCAACCATACGCTGATACATCACACGCCGTTCAGCATTCCAAACCGCGCACTGGGCGAGATCTTCAAAAAATTGAGCATGCCCGGAGAGCCACCCAGGCAGGTATTCCAACCACGCGCCCTCGCTCAGCTCCACCCGATCTGGGCAGTTAGATAGTGAGCCGAACCGGGGCGGCACACGGCCGAATAGACCTAACTGCATGGTGCGACGTTATACTGACCTAATGTTCAGTTTCCAGCATGTTTTGGCCTTTGTGCGTCACCGCGTTGGGCCGGCGCGACGAGGACGCCGGCCGCCATCAATCCGAGACCGAATAAAATGAATCCGAGATCCCATGCGAGCTCGTGCGCTCCCGGATGAACGTGGTGCAACTGCAGCAGCTGATGATCGATGACGCCTTCGATGGCGTTGAACAGCCCCCAACCACCGAGCATGCCGCCCGCGAGAGAGCGCCAGTTGCGGTCGACCGCCCTGAACAACGCGATCACACCCGCGAACGTGAACACCCACGTCGCGGTGTGAAACACCCCGTCCCAAATCATGTTGTACTTCGCGGTGATGAGTGCTGTCGGCTCGACGAGGCTGGAGAGCATGTTGTGCCATTGCAACATCTGGTGCAGCAAAATGCCGTCGATGAAGCCACCGAGCCCCGTCCCGAGCAGCACGCCCGCGGTGGTGAGCGGCGAAAGAACGAAGCGTTTGAGGAGCAGGATCGCAAGCGCAACGCAGACCACCGGCGCGGCCACCAAGAATGCGCGCGACCAAAATTCGGCATTGAAAAACATGGTGCGCGCTGCGACCGCAGGTTCGCAATTGGGGCAAGCGATGAGCAAATGCGACGGAAACATACGCGCACCAGGAGCACGTGTCGTGCCACTCCGAGCCGGCCGTCGGAGCGCCGGACCGAGCGCCGTCGCGGTAAAGCCATCCACCCCAAGCAGCGAATCGCCACGCCGCACGGAAAGGTGCAGTTTTACATTATTTTTCCTCGACGCTGCATTGACCACCGGTGGTCCGGAGTGCGAGTTTGGCACATGCTGTCTATATTCAAAGGGAGAGGGTTGACGATGCATAGTTTTTTGATGGGATTGTTGCTCGCCGCTGTTATGGCGCTGACGGGTTGCGCTGCCACCGCAGACTTCGACAGCGATGCCGAAGCGGGTCTGGGCACTGACGGCGCGAGGCTCACGCAGACGCTCACGCGATCGGCAAAGCGGCTTTGCGGACTGCCGAGCGTCTCTCGACTGCTTGAGCACGCGACGGAAACGGAAGGTGGGTACTGGGACTTTCAAACCTGGATCGCCTCGTCAGCTGCCCAGGCCGAGCTCTCGAAGTTGGACGTGGCGCTCCAGCCGTTTCGAACGCAGAGCCTGGGCGTCGCGTTCGACGACGTGAACCAACGCGCGATCGTCGTTGTCGATCCAGATCGTTTTGACGCCCTGGAACTTCGGCTTTCGCGCGCGATCGCGTCCGCGGGCGTCGCGCTACAGATACACCTCCAACCCGGTTGCAACTCGAGATCGGCGCTGGATGAGGCCTCGTCGATCATCAACGCTCGCTCGTGGCACGCGGATGCGGCGTCAGCGACATTTGCGACGTTTCTAGACCCGGGGTCTGGTCGGCACGTTATGACCTTCGACCGCTGGCTCTCGGACGCGCCCACGGAAGTCACTAGTGATGCCGCGTCCCCGCCCGCGCAAGCGTCCAGGCGACGCCGCCCAGCGGCGCCGGTGAATCGCGTCGCTCATGTCTCAGTTCCGAGGGCTGGTGCAAGCTGAGTTCGGCAGCCCCGCACGCTTGGCCCGGCTGGACGACGGCGAGCCGCACTTCGGCGGTGCCGGAATTGACAGCACGCCGAACTCAGTGCGGTGCACTTCGGGCCCAATCGTCTGGAGGAGCGGCCTCCTCGGTTCGGTATCGGTAGCGCATTGCTTTTCGAATGGCAGTTTTATCTTTTCTGGACCGAAGGATTACGGCGTAGCTGCTGGCGCTGCTCCTTACCCCAGCTCGGACCTGATCCGGATCGAGCCGGGCGGGCAACAGTTCGTCGATACGATCCACACCGATCCGTGTTGCCCGAACGCGCGCGACCAGTCGGGAAAGGCCGACCCGCTCCAGGGGTCAGACGTCTGCTTCAGCGGCATGGTAACCAAGGCGAAGTGCGGAATTCGAGTCGTGGCATTGAACCAGTCTTTCTGTGACTCGGTGGGGTGCACGACCGGGCTCGCCGTAGGAGAACGTGTCGGTGTGACTATTGCCGTGCAGGGCGATTCCGGCGCACCCGTTTACTCGGCTGCGGGAACGGCCGGCGCGACGATTCGCGGCATGGTGGTTGCCGGGTCTGGACCATCCCGTACGTTCTTCCACACGGTCAGTCAAATCGAATCGCAACTGGGAGTTACGATTGCTTTATAAGCCGTACGCCGAGACCGCAATACTGCTGTTTGCGTTCGTGGCTTGCCGGGCGTCATCGACGTCGGACTCAGCCGCCCAGCGTGCGGTAGAGACGGTGACGGCAAATACAGCTCGCAGCTCGCAGGCGGCGCCGGAAGGAGCGGGGGCGTCCGCTGCGGCAGCCCTCTCATCCAGTGCGGGCAGCGTGCAGGTGCCTCCGACCGTGGAGCCCGAACGGGTATTTTCCGACGTGGCGCCGCTCTGCGGCTTCGCAAGCGATGTCCCAGGAGCGAAGGGTGCAGCAGGCGCCCGCCCGAAGACCGATTGGCTCAACACCCCGGTGGCTCAGGAGCGGTTGCATCGGGTGCACGCGGCGCTCGAGGGGCTCAGGCCCGCGCCGATCGGGGTCACGTTCGACGACTCGCGGAGAACGGTGGTCGTCGTGCTACCCGGCGCCTTCGCTACCTACGTGGGGCTCGCAGCAAACCTCTCTCGGGTGGCGGCGCCGCTCCGGGTGGCGCTGCGGCATAGCTGTCACTCCCCGGCGGAAATCGCTCGAGCGCAAACGCTGCTTGAGAAGCGGAACTGGCACCCCCAGGCGTCGTCGACCCCTACCGCCTGGTACCTTGACCCATCGTTTGCAGGCTTCCGCGTCACAATCGACGACAGCGCCCCAGAAGTTCGCGCAGCCCTCGAGCAGAAGCTCGGGACGCTGGTCCGAGCCGAGCTCGGTAAGCCGCGCCGGCTCTGAGGGAATTCGGCGGCATCCCGCCCGGCAATTTTTCGCTATTTGCCTCGACGCTCAATCGGAAGCAGGTCGCCGGTCGCCGGCCCCGTGATGACCTTTCCAAACGCGTCGAAACGAGATCCATGGCACGGGCAATCCCAGGTTTTCTCGACCGTGTTCCAGTGCACTACACCTCCCAGATGGGGGCATGTCGCAGAACACACATGACATTCCCCGTTCTCGTCCCGATACACCGCGCGGAGGCTGAGGCCTTCGCGGAGAAGCGCCCCTTCATCGGGCTCTATTTGAGCCACTGAGTCCACATCTCCAGGACGTAGGTAGTCAAAATACTGCGCTGCTACGTTGGTAGTTTCGGAGATGAGCGTGGCAAAAGCAGGCAGCATGCTTCGACCTGGTTCGTAAACCTGAGACCATTCATTGGCCCGCCCAGCGATGGCGTCGGCTAGGATCTTGGCTCCGAGAGTACCCAGCGTGAGCCCGTTCCCAGAATCCCCTGTGATCACGTAGACGTTGTCGCCGAGACCTGGGCTCCGCCCAACGAAGCCCACGCGGTCCATCGGCTCCAGGATTTGCCCCGACCATTGGTAACCAGGCTCCTTGACAAACGGGTAACGCTTCCGTGCCCAAGCTGTGAGCCGAGCGAAACATTCCTCCGGGGCATTATCTTGGCCGGTTTTGTGGTCCTCACCACCTACCAGGAGGAACTCATGACCCGGCGTAGTGCACGCAGCAAGCCGAACATAGTGATAGGGGTCCTCATCATCCCAATGGAGCCCCCGGGCAACACGCCCTGCGGGAATCATGAATGCGCAAACATAAGATCTGTAGGCCGCTTGTTTAAGAGGGAGCGAGACGGTGCTCGTGATCGGCATCCCCGTCGCGACCACCACGTGGCCTGCCGTCACACTGTGCCCAGTGCCCAGTTGGACGCGTGCGCGGTCCCCAGGAATCACCTCCGAGACGCGGCTACTCGTGTGGATGCGACCACCTTTCTGAAGCACGATCCGTGCAAGACCCGAAAGATACTCACCCATGTCGCACGCTCCTTGGTGAGCGAAGCGGAGCGCCGGGGTTTTCTCCCCGAAACCAAAACGTGGTACCTCGACGAGCTCGGCAAAGAGACCGGCCCGCACCGCCGCTTCACATTCCTGGCTTAAGAATCCTGCAGCCCCATCCGCCTCCGCAGGATAAAGGTATCCGGAGAGACGCTCGAATCCGCATTCAATGCCGTGCTCGGCGCACAGGCTCTCAATCGTGTCGATCGCAGCCGCATGGCTTTCGGCTAAAAGCCGAGCCCCCGTCCGACCATGACGCCGCTCGAGGTAGGTGAACCGATCGTCCAGCGCGCTCGCGAGGTGCGCAGAAGTTCTCAATGTTTCGCCACCTCCAACCTCTCCTTGGTCAAGGACCACGACTTTCCGGCCCTCCTGGAGGCATTGGTACGCTGTCGTGAGGCCCGCGATGCCGGCGCCTATGACACAGACCTCCGTCTCCAGATCACTCGTCAGCGCACCGTGGGTAGGCGGCAATTCAGAGAGCGACCAAAACGGGGTGGAGCCGCCATCCCAGGTTTTAGCTTCGAGTTTGGGAGAGGTTTGAGGCAATTGCATGTGGGCACCTTCAATGTCGAGTGATAGGGGTGGTCGAGGTCTCCGCCGAGCCTAACGTGCCGACAGCGCATTGCCCCGCATTGACGCGCTCAACTTCGGACTCGAGCGCCGTTCGAAGCGCTTTGGATTTGCCGGGCTTCGGCGTAAAAAGGAGCCGTACGCCATCGTTGATATCCTGAAGTGAAACATGAGCCACCGAGGCTTCCACTTCGGCAATCCCCTCGGGGCGGCTTGCGCGAGTCACGAAATCTTCCGCGACAGCTCTGACTTTACTCCGCAGGCTCCCAACGTCCTTTTTCGTAGTGACATCCACTGCGAGCTTTTCCCCAATGCCTTTCACGTCTGCGTCAGCCTCCTGGAGCTCATCAGGACACCGGCTCTGCGAGACGTCGTCTTTTTCAACCCCAACCAAATCTCCTCCCCCACTGGGTGCTTTCACCTGAAGACCCTCGTCGGGAGCTTCGCGCTTCGCGAACTGCTGCCCGTCGCGTTCCGTATCATTCCGCCGCACGTCAGCGTGGGT
>Ga0163147_10002756_pt1 | contig 24419 bp, 19 predicted proteins | sample OliLakLV19MP6G1_FD_148597 | JGI IMG/M metagenome (GOLD analysis project Ga0163147, IMG submission 148597) | Freshwater microbial mat bacterial communities from Lake Vanda, McMurdo Dry Valleys, Antarctica- Oligotrophic Lake LV.19.MP6.G1 | ecosystem: Environmental > Aquatic > Freshwater > Lake >...
TTATATAGCTTTAGTAAACTATCTAACTTGAATTAAATTCTTTGTTGGCTTTTGGATTGCTATAAAATTTTTCTTCCCAATCAAACATAAAATTTAGACAATCTTCGCATTTTGCAGTGAATTCCATTGAGCTATCTTGAAATTTGAAATAAAGGCTATCTCCGATGGCAGCATATTTATTAATAAACATCCAATGTTCACCATTAAGTAAGTTAAAATTTAAAGGAATATCTGTTTCAATTTCAAACATAAAGTTGTTATTTTCATTGAGAATTACTTCTTGTTTGGTGGTAACATCTTCTATATAGCTTAGAATGGAAGTGTTATACTGGATAGTAATTGTATTATCTTTGGGCTTGACGAACTGACCGCCAATCTATGTTTTGGCTGCTTTCAAACCTGATGAAAATAAAATTATGGCTGCGATTACTAAATATCTTATTATTTATTTCTCGTAAATATATTTTACGTAAAATAACTATAGTATTCTTAATTACCAAATTACTAACCCCAATCATTCCATAATCGTATCACAAAAGTATCTAATCGTTGCAAATCGTATCTAAATATAAAATAAGTGATTTGGATTAAGCTCTATAAATCGCCAAGTCCAACTTTTGCTAATCTTGCTAAAATTGCACCACGAGTTCTGCCGAAATGTTCTGCCATTTCAGCCACACTCGAAGAATTATAATACATATCGCTTAGTTCACTATCTTGTGGGGAAGTCCAAGGTCTATAAGCATCTTTGTGTTTTTCTCGGAATTTATCAACAGAAAATGTTTTTTCACTATTTCTTTCGGCTCGTGGCTTTCTCTCAGTCCTTGGTTTTCGTTCTTTTCGATGTGTGCTATTCGTAGGTTTTGCTAGCTCTTTTTTCTGTTCTTTAGTTGCTTGAACCGTAACGAATATATCAACTGACTTTTTGAAGTCAATGGGTAGCATTTTCTCTGGAATGTAAAGTAATTTCTTTGTTCTTGTGATAGCAACATATAGAAGATTAATTTCTTCATTAATTTTTGCTAAATTAACTTCTTCGCCTTTTTCAATATCTATTTCTATTTTTTGTAATTTCTCTTCAGTAATAAAATCATTTACTAGATAGACAGAGTCATACTCCATGCCTTTGCAGCGGTGAACAGTAGAAAATACCATTTCGGCTTTTTCTTTTTCATCGTTTTCAACGTGCTTCTTTTTAAGTTTATTAATTAGCTTTGGAATTTCATTGCCATATTCCTTCACAATTTCCAGCATCATAGATAGCTGACCATCTTCAGTTTTTTCAATATAATCTTCCAACTCTTCTATGTCTTTCATATTTTTAATGAGCGAGTCTCTAATCTTAGCATGCTCACCATTAAATAAATTCAATACATCATAGAGAGAAGCTCCTTCGTCTGCATAGGTATAAGAATTTATATTTCCTTCAAAATAAATATTACTAACGCTCTTTCTTTCAGTAATATATTCAATAGCTCTAAGCAATAATCCAAGATTTGTTCTTGCTATTGTGGCATTCGATTTAACTACTTGAGTGCTTCCTTTTCCGAATATATTAATATCATTTTCTTCGCCTATATAACTTTTGAATGCTAGTATTTCTTTTGCAAGATTAGCAATGGAAGGACTGAAGCGGAAACTAGTAGTTAAATAAAAGTTTTTGAAATTTGCTTTTTCTAGCGAATTTATAGCATAACGCCAGCTATAAATCTGTTGGTTTGTATCACCTACAATGACTTTTGTGGCTTTCTGATTTAAAAATACATCGAGCATAGCGGCTGAAGCATCTTGACCCTCATCGAATAAAATATAATCATAATGTAAATCGGGATTAGATAATTGAAAAAGTTTTAGATAGAAATCATGAGTAATTTCTATTTCTCCTTTATACATTTTGCCTAATAATATTCTTGCTTGCTTAAGTATATAAGGGTAATAAGTAGCAACAAAAGTCTTAGCTTTTTTATCGCTAATAGTTTCTATAAAATTCAAATCTGCGACTTTTGGTTTATCGCTATTGCAGAAAAAAGAAATTAGTTTGCTAATATAATTTGCAATTACATATTCGGTATGCTTTTCGTCACCACCTTGCAAATTCAATAGTTCTACTATTTCATTTATCTTATATCCCTGAGTTTTGATTTTAAAGCCAGACCTCATCACTATATGGCGGTAGGCAAGTGAGTGTGCGGTTTCTACTTGTACGTTATGTATATTGTTATCTGAGAATTTTTTTACAGCTTCCAGTTTTACAGATTTATTGAAAGCTAAGTAAAGTATTTTACTCCCAGCTGGGCGAGTCTTGGCATATTCAATTACAGTAGTAGTTTTACCAGAGCCTGCCACTGCATTAATTTTAATGTCGCCTTTGGAATTGATTATACTTTTTTGTTCTTCGGTTAGTTGCATATTATATAATTATAATATAAAAAATAAATATTATTCAAGTCCATATTCTGCGATTTTTCTATAAAGTGTTCTTTCGCTAACTCCTAATTCTTTGGCTGCAAGTCTGCGATTACTATTGAATCTTCGCAATGCCTCAGAAATAAATTTTTTCTCAATTGAAGCTAAATTCAAATTTTCAACTGCTTCCATTTCATCGAAACTCTTTACTTCCACTTCATCTTGTTTAACATTAATTCCATGATAAAGTGTATCTTTAATTTCATCTACAGAAGCAATAGTATGGCGAGACATTGATTTCAAATCATTAACTTCATTTTGCAAAGCTAAAAGACTTCTAAAAATTAGTCCCAATTCAAATTGAGGATTTTCTTTGTTGGCATTGCTATTAGAGCCAAATCTTACTAAAGCATGAGAATCAGGTACATTTGTAGCAATATGTGGAGGCAATGTAGGTTTTAAGTATTTGCGAGCAACTTCTGGTGTTATATAGCTAACTTTTTCGAGAGTAATCATTGTCTCAACTAAGTTTTTCAGCTCACGTATATTGCCAGACCATTCCAATCGTTTGAATATTTCTACAACATCATTGGCAACGCCTTTATATTCAATTCCAATTTTTGAGCAAATATTTCTTGCAAAAAAGTCATATAAAGCTGGTATGTCTTCTGGGTGGTTTCTTAATGCAGGTAAATAAATATGTACATTCTTTAATCTGTAATATAAATCTTGTCGGAAATTCCCACTTTGAACTTCTTCTTCTAAAGTTCGATTAGTAGCAGCTATAACCCTTACGTCAACTTTTTGAACAGCAGTTGAACCTATTCTCGAAAATTCACCAGACTCAAGCACTTTAAGTAGCTTCACTTGTGTGCTAAATGGCATTTCTCCAATTTCATCAAGAAAAATTGTTCCTCTATTTGCTACTTCAAAGAAACCCTTTCTTTGCTCATGAGCGCCAGTAAAAGCACCCTTTTCGTGCCCAAATAGTTCCGATTCAAGCAAGGATTCTGGAATAGCACCACAATTAACGCTCACGAAGGGGAATTTCTTGCGATTGCTTAATGAATGAACTGCTTGAGAAAATACTTCCTTGCCCGTTCCTGTTTCCCCTGTTATAAGCACAGTTAAATCAGTAGGAGCGGCTTGCATTAACATTTGAATAGCTTCTTGCATTGGTTGGGAATCGCCAACCAAGCCAAATCTTTCTTGCAATATTTTAGTAAAATTATAATCCATATTTGCCTAAATGTAAAAACCTCTAAACAGAATTTAGAGGTTTTGCTTAAAGTATAATCAAAAATAATTTAGCCAATTGTAGCTGGAACAACTTTTCGCTGTTTCAATTCATTATCAAGCAAGAATAAACCACTTTTTGAATCCCCAGCTAATCTTAATCTATCAACTATCTCATTAGTAGTTGCTTCTTCTTCAACTTGCTCAGTTACAAACCATTGAAGCAAAATTAGAGATGCGTGATCGCCATTTTTGATAGCCAAATCAGCTAATTCATTGATGTTTTTTGAAATATATTCTTCATGTTTTAGTGCATCTTCAAAGCAAACAACTGGGTTTTCCCAATTTTGCTGTGGAGCATCGATAATGCCAATACTAGGAGTACCATTTCGAACGAGTAAATAATCAAAAAACTTAAGTGCGTGAGTCATTTCTTCTTGAGCTTGAACTCGCATCCAATTCGCAAAACCATTTAGATTTATCCCTTGGAAGTAAGCCGCCATCGATAAATAAACATTTGAAGAGAACATTTCCCTATTAATCTGTGCATTTATAGCATCTTGCATCACTTTGATAATCATAACCTACCTATTTTTGTCATTAATTTAATTAGTAAACGTTTAATCAAGTTAGATATTTTTTGGGGAGAGAGCTAGTAAAAGATACGATTAAACTTATTTCCAATCGTTTGATTGATTAATTATTGATAAGTAAATTGAAACTGAAACATAGTTGAGAAATAAAATTTGTTAAAAGAGATTTGAAAAAAATGCTAAATTTGTGAATTGAAAATTTGAAATAAAGCAATGCTGATGAAAATTTACTTAGAGACGAATAGATTGATTTATAGAGAGTTTGTTGCTGAAGATTTGGACAATATGTTTGCACTTGATTCAGACCCATTAGTTCATAAATATTTGGGAATTCGTGAAAGAGTATTTAGTTGGGGTTATTGAAAGTATTAGAAAACAGTATTTCGACAACGGAATTGGTCGCTGGGCAGTTATTGAAAAAGAAAGTAATAATTTCATTGGCTGGTCTGGGCTGAAATTCGTTAGAGAAGAAACCAATAACCACATTGAATACTTAGACGTTTGATTTTGATATAGATTAATTCCAAAATATTTGGGAAAGGGATATGCGACTGAAAGTGCCGCAGCTAATTTACGATATGGCTTTGAGCAATTAAAAGCTGAAAAAATATATGCAGCAGCTCAAGTTGAGAATCTAACCTCGAATAAGATACTAACAAAAATTGGATTAAAATTTCAAGAAACATTCAAATACTACGACCTGACATGCAATTGGTATAAACTGGAAAAGTGGGAGTGGGAGGGAAATAGATGAGAGTAATCACGAGACTAATGGCTTATTTGTATTCTATATATTTTCTACTTAAATTTGCATTATGAAACAAAGATTTCATATCGATACATCTGTATTTGGAGGTTATTTTGACTCTGAATTTGAAACTGAAACAAGATTGTTATTTAACAAGATTAGGCAAAATGAAATTATTTGTGTTTATTCAGAACTTACAGAAAATGAGCTTGAAAATGCTCCAATGAAGGTTTTAGAGATTTTAAATAATCTTTCAGTAAAACAAAAAGAAAAAGTTGCTATAACTGACGATGCAATTAAATTGGCAGAAACATATCTTGCAGAAAAAGTAGTAGGAGAATCGAGTTATGATGATTGCTTACATATAGCTACAGCTACTATACATAAAGTAGATTTACTGGTAAGTTGGAATTTTAAGCACATCGTCAATATTTATAGAATTAGAGGTTGCAATTCTATAAACTTACGACTTGGTTATAATAATTTAGCAATTCATTCACTTAAGGAGATAGTGAATTATGGAAATGCAAAATCAAATTGCAATTGAAAAACAATGAAAACTATTAATTGTTTACAGTGGCAAACGAACTCAGCAATGATTCGTGAGAGAGTTATAGAGGCTTTAATAAAAACATATCCTTGCTATCAATTGAAAAGGGACTTAAAGAATGTGAAAAATGTATTTTAGTTCTTTCTCCAAATTATTTCAATAATCATGGTTGGACAAAAACAGAATTCAATTCAATTATCACAAGAGAAATTATTGAAACTCAAAACTTAATTTTACCAATATGGGTAAATGTTACTCGTAAAGATGAATATGATTATTCTCCATCAGTAGATAATAAAATAGGTGTAAATTGGAATATAGGGATAGATTTAGTTATTGATAAAATTGCTAATGCATTGCAATAAGTAAATCGATATAAAAATAGAAAATACAATCATTCTATCATCTCCTCAACCTACAAATACAGTCCCTTTCTCTGAATATATTCTGCTACTTCTTCTTTAAGTAGACCTGCTGTGGATTTGTGTTGTTTAATGTTTTCTTTTATTTGAGTGGAAGATATTTCCATTAGTGGCGTGTCTATAATTATTGGCATTTCAGAATTGATTGCCAATTTCATAAATATAGAATTGCTTGAGTAGTCCACAAGTGGGCGTTGGGCTATACAAAGTTTAGCGTGATATAATATTTCTTGCCAGTTGTACCAATTATCGAAATGCTCCGCTTGGTCACCACCTATCAATAAATATATTATACTATCTGGGAACTTTGCTTTAAAGTGAAGTATTGTATTAATTGTATATGAAATTCCTTGTTGCTGAATCTCGAAGTCATCTATTTGGAATTTACTATTGTTAGAAATTGCAAGCTTTGCCATAGCAAGTCTATCCTCAGCACTTGCTTGATTCGCTTCATTTTGTCTGAATGGAGAGATGAATGTAGGAATGAAAAAGCATATATCTAGCTCTAATTGCTTGACAAATATGTCTGCAATGGTTGTGTGGGCTATGTGTATGGGGTTGAAAGTACCGCCAAATATTCCGATTTTTTTCATTTAAAGAAGAAAGGGAGATAAACTATCTCCCTTATCCTTAGATTAATTTTCAAAAACTAATGTGTTCGCTGTTTCTTGACGACCGTGAACTACATTCAGTGCTACGAAGTTTCTTGATGATTTTACTTTTGCTTCAAATTCATCACGGAATTTAAGAATAAATCCTCTAATTGGCCAAGCTGCGGCATCGCCCAAGGCACAAATTGTGTTTCCTTCTATATTATCGCAAACAGATAACAATAAGTCTATATCTGCCGTTGATCCATCGCCTTTGTAGATTCTTTTCAATATTTTTTCCATCCAACCGCAACCCTCACGGCAAGGTGTACACTGCCCGCAAGATTCGTGGTGGTAGAAATGTGCAATTCGCAAAGTTACTTTTACTATGTCGGTATCTTCATCCATTACCATCACTCCAGCTGTGCCGATGTGAGTTCCAATTTTCTTCAAGTATTCTTCATCCATCAAAATTCCTTCTATTTCATCGCCACGAAGTGGAGGCATAGAAGAACCACCAGGAATGATTGCTTTAATTTTTTTATTGTTTCGCACGCCACCACAAACATTATAAATCAAGTCTGTTAATGCTATGCCTGTTTCAAGTTCGTAAACACCAGGTTTATTGACATGTCCACTAACTCCATAAAGTAAAGTGCCAGGATGTCCTGGAGCTCCAAGTTTAGAATATGCTTCTGGTCCAATTTTGAAAATAGCTGGAACAGTTGCGATAGTTTCAATGTTGTTTACTGTAGTTGGCATTCCCCATAGACCTACTTGAGCAGGGAATGGTGGTTTGAATCTTGGGTAAGCTCTATCGCCTTCCATTGAATTCATCAACGAAGTTTCTTCGCCACAGATATATGCACCAGCTCCCTTATGAACGAATACTTCAGTAGAGAAGTCAGTGCCGAAAGTTTCTTTCATTTTCGGGCCAACTACTCCAGCTGCATAAGCTTCTTTCACAGCTTCTTCCATAAAGTCCACCCATTTGTGGTATTCGCCACGGATGTAAATATAGCCAGCTTTTAATCCCATTGCATAGTTTGCAATTAAAATACCTTCGATTAACTGATGTGGATTGTACTCAAAAATTTGTCTATCTTTAAATGAGCCAGGCTCTGATTCATCGCCATTAATAGCCAAATACATTGGTTTATCGCCAGGTTTTGGCATAAAAGACCATTTCAGTCCCGTTGGGAAACATGCACCACCACGACCACGCAAGCCAGAAGCTTTCACCAAATTGGTTACTTCAGTTGGTGTCATAGTAAGCGCTTTCTTAAACATTTCGTATCCGCCGTTTGCCTTATAGACTTCATATTTGCGGAGATTTTCAATTTCTGGTAGTACTAATTTTGGGTTTGTTGCCATTATTATTCAAACGTAATTAATTTTTATTTCTAAAATTAAGAAAATAAATTGAAATTTAATGAGGAAATTACTAATTTCTTCAGTTTTTCAATTATAAATTACTTAATGTTAATTTTAATTTCCCTACTGAATCTGTCATATCAGATAGTTTTTTGCGTTCTGCTTCTATTACTTTTTCGGGAGCTTTTGCCACAAAACCCTCGTTCGATAGTTTGCGAGTGATGCCATCTATCTGCGATTCCAGTCTTTCTAGCTCTTTAGCAATTCTAATTTTCTCAGCTTCCACATCAATTGCATCTTCTGCCAAAAGTATATTCAATTCCACTCCACGAGTTGCCGAGCTAAGCTTTTTGCTGTCTGACTTTTCGTTAAATCTTGTTTCCGATGATTTCACGTTGCTATTGAAAATGACTAAGTTTATTTTCAAAAACTCAACAAAACCAGAATCCTCTGTATTGATTATAAATTCAGTTTTCTGATTTGCTATATTTGCTTGTGCTTTAAGCATTCGGATTTCTTCCGAAATTGTTTGCATTAGCTCGAAATGATTTAGCAAAACAGAATTTGAATTGTCCTTTGTTTTCTGAGGATAGCTTGCCATTGAAATTGACTGATTCAAATCACTTTCAAACAAAATATGCCACAATTCTTCAGTAACGAAAGGCATTGTTGGGTGCAAAAGTTTCAGTATGCTTTTATAAACTTCGAGTGATTTTGTGATAGTTGCAACTTTCACTTCTTTTGAAATATTTTGCGATATGTATGTTTTCACCATTTCTACATACTGGTCGCAAAAGTCTTTCCAAATGAACTCATAAAGTGTTTTGGAATACTCGTTTACATTGAAATTATCCAAAGCAGTGTTGATTTTATCAATAGCATCGCTAAGTTTAATTTCAATCCATTCGTTCACATCGTCGAATGAATTTTCAATTACATTTTCATTATTTGCTTCTTCTGCTTCGATTGCTTCTTTTCGCATATTCAAAAAGCGACCAGCATTCCAAACTTTATTTAGGAAGTTACGCCCAATTTCCATTGATGGAATATCCTGAGTTTCCACATTGATGTCCATTCGAACATCTAAACCGAGTGGAGCAAGATAAATCATAGTGAAGCGAGTAGCATCGGCACCGTATTTATCAATAATATTAAGTGGGTCTGGCGAATTACCAAGAGATTTAGATAATTTTCTGCCAGAAGCATCACGAATCATAGATGTGAAATACACATTTTTGAAAGGAATCACTTTTGCAATTTCTTCTGTAGCAATAATCATTCGTGCCACCCAGAAGAAAATAATATCAGGACCAGTTACCAATAAATCAGTCGGTAAAAATGCTTTCACTTCTTGTGAATTCAATGTTTCTTCCGAACCGTCCCAACCCATAGTTGTCATTGGCCATAGCCAAGAAGAAAACCAAGTGTCCAAAACATCGTTATCTTGATTTAATTCAATTTCATTGCCAATATTTAGTTTTTGTCTTGCTTCTGCTTCTGAACGAGCTGCTGTAAACTGACCATCGGTAGTATAATAAACTGGTATGCGATGTCCCCACCAAAGTTGACGAGAAATGCACCAATCTTTAATGTTTTTCATCCAATGTGAATAAGTTTTTGTCCAATGGTTTGGATAGAATTTAATCTCTCCATTTTCAACAACTTCAGTAGCTTTTGCTGTTAGTTTTTCCATAGAAACAAACCACTGATCCGATAGATATGGCTCAATTGGTTCGCCACCACGTTGAGAATAGCCAACATTGTGAGTATAGGCTTCAATTTTTTCGATTAAGCCAGCTTCTTGCAATTTGCCAACCATTAGTTTGCGGGCTGCAAATCGCTCAACTCCATTGAAATCGCCAGTAAGTTCATTTAAAGTGCCATCTGGATTGATTGTGTTAATCATTTCAAGATTATGGCGTTTGCCAAGCTCAAAGTCATTTGGGTCGTGGGCTGGAGTAATCTTTACACAGCCAGTACCAAAGCCAATCTCTGCATAATCATCTGCTACAATTGGCACAGCTCTGCCGACCAATGGAACAATTACTTGTTTGCCAATTAAGTGCTTATAGCGTTCATCGTTTGGATTGACAGCCACAGCCACATCGCCATAGATAGTTTCTGGGCGAACTGTAGCCACTTGCAAATAATCACTACTATCAGCGAAATAGTACCTCATAGTATAAAGATGCTCATTGACTTGGCGGAATTCAACTTCTTCATCGGAAAGGGCAGTTTGAGCATCTGGCGACCAATTAATAATACGTTTCCCTTTATAGATTAACCCTGCATCGAAAAGCCGAACGAAGATTTCCGTAACTGATTTGGAAGCCGATTCATCCATTGTGAAAAGAGTTTTATCCCAATCGCAAGAAACACCAATAGACTCTAATTGATTTAGAATAATATTGCCATACTGCTCTTTCCAACCCCAAACTCTTTCAAGGAATTTTTCTCTGCCCAAATCGTATCTTGTAAGGTTTTCCTTAGCTTTAATTTCTTTTTCTACTCGAGATTGAGTAGCAATTCCAGCATGATCAAGCCCTGGATACCAACAAACTTCATAGCCATTCATTCGTTTCCAACGGATATAAATATCCTGCAAAGTATGATTCAGCACGTGCCCGAAATGCAGAATACCAGTAACGTTTGGTGGTGGCATCAGGATAGAATATTTAGGTTTTTCGGAAGTATTATCCGAGCTAAACAACTTATTTTCTTTCCAACGAGAATACCAAAGGGTCTCGTTGGTTTTAGGGTCAAAATTCTTAGGGAAGTCAATCATTTTCTTTTTTTTTACATTAGAATAATACACAATTTACGGAAAAAAGAGGAGAAAATTAATCTGGCATATTGCCACTTGGAAGTGGGGCTTTTTGTGTTTTAAGTTTACTTATTAAAACTTCAACTTCCGATGACAATCTTTTCAATTTAGAATTTGCTTCTGTGTATAGTTCATTCGCTATTTTCAATTGATTGCGAGATGTTTGTGTTGGCTCTGCAAATGATTCCCAGAAACTCCAAAGTACATTGTCTAATCTTTCTCTAACGGCTGGAGTTTGATTTGCACTGCGGCTTCCTTTGCTATTATCACCATTCAACACAATGTTCACATCTTCAAGTTCTCTCATTGTTCTGTATGTATTGTCAAGTAATTTTTCGTTATCGGCAACTGGACTTGATAGTATTGATTTCACAAGAATAGTTGTTTTCTCTTTTAGGTCATTCAGAACAGAATTTGTCAAACCAAATTTGCGTCTAAATTCCATTGCTTCTTGTTGGAATGAAATCATAGCAACTTTATCTTTAGCTGGTAAAGTAGTATTATTTAAGCTTTTCACAACAAATTTTTGTGGCTCTGCTATTTGAGTTCGCACTCCATCAACTACTTTTGAAATTGACACATAGTATGTACCCGGAATAATTAATATCCCATTATTTTTATTTATGTCGGTAGTTTTTGCTATTGGGTCTGTGTCGCTATATCTCAAATTCCAAACTAATCTGTTAGTTCCTTTGGAAGGTGTAGTGGTTAAATTGCGAACTACACTCCCTTTATCGTCTGCGATAGTGAAAATAAGCATTGGTTTTTGTTCCAAATCTTCTTCTCTCATTTCATCAAAAGTTGGATAGTATGGATTGCCTGATTTATCCATTTGTTCTTTCGATTTTTTCTTGCGTAAATCTTTTTTAGTTTGATAAGTGTCATTCAAATTGTATGTGAAAACAGCACCAAATGGGTGATTTTCAGCACGATAGAAATCTTCGCCTAAACTTTTGCGGCCCCAAGATTCATCTTCTCTATAAATCCAAGAGTCTTTGATAGGGAAAATGAAAGCTTCTTTATCCATATTTTCTTTGGTGATATTGCGAAGTGGAGTGTAATCATCTAAAATATAGAAACCTCTTCCAAATGTTGCAATTGCAATATCATTTTCACGGCGTTGAATATCAATATCTTTCACTGGAGTAGAAGGCAGACCATTATCTAATTTATTCCAAATTGCACCACCATCTATAGTGAAATAAAAACCGAATTCAGTTCCGCAAAAGAGTAAGTTCTTTTCAATTCCATCTTCAGCAATAGTATAGACAGCACCATCAATTGGTAAGTTCGATGCAATTGATGTCCAAGTTTTTCCTTTGTCGTTGCTTTTAAGAACATAAGGTTTGTAGTCACCCATTTTATGATTGTCGAATGTAATATAAACAACATTCTCATCGTTTCTTGAAGCTTGTATATCAGATACATAAGTTGATTCTGGTACACCTGGGAATTTTTCTACTTTGTTCCAAGTCTGACCATCGTTTTCTGATATTTGAAGTAAACCATCGTCAGTACCAACATAAAGCAAACCTGCTTTAATTGGAGATTCATCTAATGCAATAATATTTCCATAAAGTGAAGTTGAAGCATTTTTTGCGATTGCTTCTGGTTCCCAAATTTTATCCATCACTTTAAGTTCATCTCTATTAATTTGGCGAGTCAAATCACCACTAATTTTAGTCCAAGAGTTTCCTCTGTCGTCCGATTTGAATAATTTGTTTGCAGCAAAGTAAAGTCTTGTATTGCTGTGAGGAGATATAATCACAGGGGAGTCCCAATTCCAACGAAGTTCTTCGCCTTTATCTGCTTGAGGTTGAATCATTGTCATCTCGCCAGAGCGTTTGTCGTAGCGAACCAAAACTCCATATTGTGGTTCTGAATATACAATATTAGGATCTTTTGGGTCAACAACAGTTTTAAAACCATCGCCACCAACTGTATATAGCCAATCTTGGTTCATAATTCCGAAAGCATTTTTAGTTCTGCTAGGGCCACCTAAAGTATTGTTATCTTGAGTGCCACCATAAACCCAATAAAAAGGTTCTGTGTTGTCAACAGTTACTCTATAGAATTGTGTTATTGGTAAATTATTGAAGAATTTCCAAGTAGCTGAATTATCCCAAGTTTCATAAAGTCCGCCATCGCAACCAATCATAAAGTGTTTGCTGTTTTTTGGATCAATCCAAACTGCGTGGTCATCAACGTGCTTTTCTTTAATCCCAACGTTAGAGAAAGTAACTCCTCCATCACGAGAAACTTGAGTGTAAGTAGAAACAGAATAAATTGTATTTTCGTTTGATGGGTCAATAAATAACTCTTGATAGTATTGAGCTGAACCAGTAGCTATATTATTGGTCTTATTCCAAGATGCACCTCTATCGTTGGTTTTATATAGTCCTGCTTTGCCATCGTTTGCTTCAATTAAAGCATATACAATATCAGGATTCGACTCTGGCATTGCCAAACCAATTCTGCCCAAATCGCCAGCTGGAAGTCCGCCTGCAAGTTTTTGCCAAGTTTCGCCACCGTTTGTTGTTTTATGTACTGCAGCTTCAGGACCACCATTAATTAAAGTCCATACGTGTCTTCTTCTTTGGTAGCTAGCAGCATAAATTACATTTTGATTTCTTGGATCTACTACGAAATCTGTAACTCCAGTATTATCGGATATTTTAAGGATTTGTTTCCAAGTTTCTCCGCCATCGGTAGTTTTATATAAACCACGCTCGCCACCTGGATTCCAAAGTGGACCTTGGCAAGCAACAATTACTGTATTTGGGTTTTTAGAATCAACATAGATTTTACCAATATGTTCTGATGTTTTCAAACCCATATTTTTCCATGTTTTACCGCCATCTTGGCTTTTATAGATTCCATCGCCATAAGAAACAGCACGTTGGCTATTGTTTTCGCCAGAGCCAACCCATACAGTGTTTGTATTTGTTGGGTCTATTGTGATACAGCCAATTGAAAATGATTTCTGACCATCGAAGATTGGTTGGAAAGAAGTTCCGTGGTTCGATGTTTTCCAAACTCCCCCGCCAGCAGTTGCTATGTAAAATTCATCTTGATTCTGTGGATTCACCGCTATGTCTAAAATCCTGCCAGAAGCGGTGGAAGGGCCTATATTTCTGAACTTCAAACCTTTGCTAACTGTTTCACTTGCAGTAGCTTGTGTGGGCTTAGTTTCTTCTTTTGCCATTAGCAAATGCGAGAATGCAGATGCTAAGAAAAAAGTGAAAAGTAAATTATTTTTCATTAAATTCCTTTTTTTGTAATTTTTGAGATTTATATTCATTATTTTATTTGCTGATAAAGTTAACTTTGCAAAATATTTGGAAAAATTTTGTTTTATACACGGAAAATACTGATTTTATTTTTAATTGTGTTGTTTGAATACTCACAATACTTTTTCACAAAATGATTTTTATTACGGAATTAGTGGTGGAAAAAGTTTCATCAATAATGTGGCAACTATAAGAGTTATTCCACAAGCCAATGACTGTGGACTTTTCGAAAGTGGTAAATCTAGTGGTTATTACTTTGAAGGAACTCTTGGTAAAAATTTAATTAGCAATTTTCTCGATGTGGATTTGCGATTGAATTATGAATCTCGCCCTATGTATTTATCTACAGAAATTAGCTCTTACTTAGTTTATAATGTGAATTCGAAAGATTATGAACCATTGGTTCAGAAACACGAATTCTCGGCAGATTTGCAATATGTGAGTTTGAATTTGGGTGCTTTGATTTCGCCAATTCCCGATGTCCCGCTTAAATTCCGAGTTGGATTTGAAGTGGGAGAGCCACTTATTTCTTCTAAGTACGACAATAAGCAAACTATCACAGCACCAAATGGCTATCTTTACCCTGGAGATAAAAAGAGCAGATTCGTAGAAAATGGCAATTTGCAAACTCAGACTTCAATTGCAGCACTTGGTTCAGTTAGTTATTATCAGAGAATTACTAGCGATTTTGAAATTGTGCCAGAAGTAGCTTATCGTTATCATTTGAATTCTGTCACTAAGAATTTGAATTGGTTTGCCGATTTGCTAAGAGTTGGAATAGGAATTCATTATAATCCAGAATTTCTTATTCCAGCACCACAAGATGAGCCTAAAAAAGAACAACCAGTTATAGCAGCTGTGCCACCTCCACCACCGCCTGCTCCGAATAATTACGTGGAAAATATTAAAGCAGAGAATTTGGAAATTACTGAAACTATAGTTACTCAAACATATCCACTTTTGCCTTATATTTTCTTCGATAGTGCTTCGGCAGTTATAAAACCGCAATATAATAACGATGTGAACAGAGTTAGCTTCAATGAGAATGCTTTGCCAAAGTCCACATTGGGAATTTATAAATTTATTCTCGATGTGATTGGAAGTCGTCTTTACAAATCTCCAAATTCTAAGTTAGAAATACAGGGCGTAACAGATGGTCAGGAGCTTGCCGATAAGGACGATAGATTGAAATTGGCACAAGATAGGGCAAGCACTATTTCGCAATATTTAATTAAAAAATGGGGAATTAAACCAACCCAATTAATTGTGAAAAGCAAAGATGTGCCAAGCAAACAAACTAGTATTTCTTATATAGAGGGGTTTGAAGAGAACCGAAGGGTGGAACTTAATGCAAACAATCCAGATATATTGAAACCAGTTTATCACTCCAAATTTTTGGAATTCAAAGGCAATAAAGAAAAGCTAACAATAAAAATAGAAAAAAACGAAAACTTCCGCCCTTCGGCTTGGGAACTTTATTTATTTGCTGATAATATGCCAATATTTTTAGAGACTGGCTCTGGTGCAGTACCTGAAAATATGGAGTTTGAGCTTAGCCAAGAAATGTTAAATAAGTTATCTAATAATAGTGGTAAGGATTTATTTGCTGAGTTGAAAGTTGATGTTGTGAATACACCAACTGAAAAACACATAGGTAGATTTAAAGTAACTACGAACAAAAATAAATTTGAAGTAGGACGATTGAACTTAATTGTTTTTGATTTCGATAAAGCAGATATAACTCCACAAAACCAACAAATGCTTAAAGATTTTTTAACAATTGCTATTTCGCCAAGCTCTATAACAAAAGTAACTGGCTCTACCGACAAATTGGGCAATGAAGACCACAATGTGGATCTTTCCAATAGAAGAGCAGAAGCTGTGCGAGATTTTATTTTGAACTTAAATCCAGAATTCAAATTTAGCGATGTGCAGGGAATTGGTTCTTCGAAATTAAACTATGACAATGCTACACCTGAGGGCAGATTTTATTGCAGAACAGTGCTTATAGAAGTGCAAACTCCTATTGGAGATAAATAAGCTATTTAATGAATTTAGTTTAATTATGTTACAAAATAATTAAAAAACAATTTTCCATTTCAAATACTCTTTCTTATATTGCGAAGTATAACTAATTGGTTTTTATAGAAATGGAAAATATTCAATCTGCTCCAGAAAGATCTCAATTAAGCTTGTGGGTGCAAGCGGTTCGACCATTCTCTTTTACAGCCTCCTTAATCCCAATTTTGCTAGGTATGGCATTGGCTATTTTAGAGCCAAATGCTCGAATACTTTGGGGTTTATTTCCAATTGTTGTGATTGGCGGGATACTTTTGCAAGCAGGAACTAATTTAGTTTCTGAATACTACGATTTGCACAAGGGAGTGGACAGAATAGAAACTCTTGGCTCAAGCAGAGTGTTAGTGGAAAAACTAATTGACCCTCGAAGTGTTTTAAAAGCTGGATTATATTGTTTTGCTACCGCATTCTTGCTAGGTTTAATTTTAGTAGAATTTCGTGGAGTACCTATATTTATTCTAGGTATAATTGGTATTTTAGGTGGAATGTTCTATACCGGCAAACCAGTTGGATATAAATATTTGGCATTGGGAGACATTTTTGTGTTTTTCTTAATGGGGCCGCTTATGGTGATTGGTAGTTATTTCTCATTGACAGGGCTTTTTAGTTGGAAGATATTTCAAATATCAATTCCAATAGGTTTATTAGTAACTGCTATTATGCACGCAAACAACATTAGAGACATTAAACACGATTCACTTGCGAATGTGAGAACTATAGCAAGCGTGGTAGGGATTAAAACAGCTAAAATTTATTATTACGCATTGAAATTATGTGCATTTGCTTCTATTTTAGTACTTTATGTAATAGGCACACTTGAAGTATGGTCGCTAATAGTATTTATTTCAATCATACCAGCTATTGCCAATATGAAAGAAATATCGAAAGCAGAGGTAGCTAACCCAGAAAAAGTAATGATTATTGATGTGAAAACTGCCCAACACCACATGCTCTTCGGTTTATTACTGATAGTAGGTTTGATATTGTCGAAGTTTTTTTAAAGTGGATGGGTGTTAAATTTGCTTGAAGTAGTTGCAAAAATATGACTAAATCAACTTAATCCTATTTTTTTTGAAACAAAATAAACTTTTTTCTTGTATATGAAAATAGTTCTTGCATTTTATTTTATTTTATTTTATTTTATTTTATTTTCGTATTATTTTATTTTATTTTCGTATTACCAACTAAGGTAATTTAATTGTAAAGTCAAGATAAGCTACACATTATTATGTCCACTTAGGTGTATTTACTCAATAAATTATTGATGAATAATATTATTTGAGATGATATCACATTGAAGAAAACAGCAAGAAAGAACAACATTAATGGCAGGTAAATTGCAAAAAATAGCTAGAATTATGTAACGTGATTGCTTATGAATAGAGTATATTGTTTTAATTAATCATGGACAAAAAATAAAAGATGATAAACAAAACACAATTAGAAAAATTAGCAGCGGAGAAAAACACTCCTTGCGTAAGTATTTCATTAAATACACACAGAACATTCCCTCAAAATGCACAAGACGATTTAGTGCTTAAAAATCTACTTAAAGAAGCAGAAGATAGAGTTATAGAGGAGTATGGTAAAAAGACAACACACGATTTATTGGAAAAGATTACGAAAGCATCAAGTGAAATAGATAAAAATTATAACTTAGATAGTTTACATATCTTTATTTCTAATGACACTTTTGAAATTATAAAATCTGAGTTGCCTGTAACTACAAACAAGGTTTATATTTCAGAAAAATTTGCATTAAGACCAATTATTAAGGAATATAACAGAATTGAAGAATATCTGATACTGCTTTTATCTCAAGGTGGTGTAAAACTATACAATGCAATTAATGGTAGCATAACAAATGAAATTAGAAATGAAGATTTTCCATTTAGTGAAATGTTACGCTCTGTGTCTGAGCCTGAAAAGCTAACCGATTCAAAGCTTTTAGATAACATTGTGCGTGATTATTTGCATAAAGTGGATAAAGCAATTGTGAAAATTCACAATCTTTTGAATTTGCAATGTATAGTAATTTGCACTGGGGACAATTATAGCAGACTATTACAAGTTGCTTCCAAACCAAGTATATATTTTGGTTATGCTCCACTTGACTATAACCATAGTAAAACAGATGACATTTCTAAAATTAGTTGGGAAATTATCAAAGAAATGCAACATAAAAGAAGAGCAGATGCAATCAATGAAATGTTAGAGGCTGTAGGCAAAGGGAATGTATATACTGATTTACAAGAAATTTATACTTCAGCAATCGACGGCAATGGCGATTTACTAATTATTCACGAAGAATTTTCTCAACCCGTTTTAATGACTGGTGAAAGAACCTTTGATTTGATTACCGATCCCACTTTAACAAATGCAATAGACGATATTACAAGTAATATTGTTTGGGAAGTATTATCCAAAAAAGGTAGAGTTGTATTTACCTCACAGGATAAAATTAAAGAACTTGGCAATATTGTTCTTAAAGCAAGATACTAATAAAACATAATTATTTGCGGTGATTGCTGCAAATTTATATTAAGTTAGTAATGGCAACATCACAAATCTGCTAAACACTTGTTTGTGTTATTAACTAATTGAATTTACAGCATCACAACCGTAACTCCAGCCCCACCTTCCACTAATTCTCCATCACGGAAGTTTATTGATTGGTGGTGGTATCTTAAGTAGTTTTGAATTGCCACTCGCAAAGCTCCAGTACCTTTGCCGTGAACTATCGTAAGCATTGGGACATTGCCAAGAATAGCTTCATTTATGAAATTATCTATTAGCTGGATTGATTCTTCAGCTCTCATTCCACGAATGTCTATTCGGCTGGCTGCATCGAATTTAATATTATTGCTTGCTTCTTTTTGAGCTACTTTTTTAACTATTTTCTCAGGTGCTGAGTAAACTAATTTACTTAATTTTACTTTGAATTTAAGCCCATTAAATTCTACTTGAGCAGTCTTGGAAGCATTATCTATTTCAATTATAACCCCTATAGAAGAACTATCGTCCATAGTAACTGAATCGCCAATTTCGAGTTTTTCTTTCTTTAATTTCTGTTCAGATTTTGGTAAAGCATCTTCGATTTCTTGCACTTGTGCTTCTATTGAAGATTTCTCAGTTTCAAATTCTTTCCTTATGTCCGATACTGTTCTTTTTTCTTCTTTTATTTCTCGAATAGTATTTTCAATTAATTTATTCGCATTTTTTACTATGTCGAGTGCTTCTACTTTTGCTTTATCTACAAATTCTTTGCGTTTCTCTTTTATTACCGCAAGTTTATTTTCATATTCTTTTTTATTTCGTTCCGCCTCCAATTTTAATCTATCTAATTCAAGTTTGCTTTCCTGAGCTTCATTGCGGAATTTAGTAAGTTGTTTGATAGATTCTTCAATTTCGTTGGACTTGTCGCCAATATATCCATTGGCTCTTTGCAATACATTTGCAGGCAGTCCCACACTTTTCGCCAAATGGAATGCATAAGAATTACCAGGCACACCAGCTAAAAATTTATAGCTTGGTTTTAAGTTTTTCTCATCGAATTCAAGAGAAGCATTTTCTATTTTACTATTATTCAAAGCATAAGTTTTAAGTGATGATTGATGGGTAGTAATAATAAAAAATAACTTATACTCTAGGAATGTATCCATTATGCCAGCAGCCAATGCAGATCCTTCGCCTGGGTCGGTGCCAGAGCAAATTTCGTCCACAAGCACCAAAGTATTACTATCGGAATTAGATAGTATGTTTTTTAATTGATTAATTTGCGAGCTGAAAGTAGATAAATTATTTTCGATAGATTGGTGATCGCCAATTGAAGAAAAAATATTGAGTAATCGGCTACTGCAAAAGCCAAGTGGAAAAAGTCCACTCAAAGCCAAAGCCAAATTTAATCCTACACTTTTAAGAGCAACGGTTTTCCCACCTGCATTTGGGCCAGAAATTAATACACCATATTTATCTTTGCCAAATGCCAAAGTAATTGGCATCACTTTCTTTCTTCCTAAGGAATGTACAAGGATTGGATGATAAACTTTTTCAAGTTGTAATTCTTCATTCACACCTATTTTGGGTTTTATACCACCAAACTCTAAAGCATATTTAGCTTTACCAAAAACAGATTCAATATGAGCAGCAATTTCAATTGCTTCAAGAAATCGCTCTGCTTCATCGCCAACTTCCTGAGTTAAACTAGTGAGTATGCGATGCACTTCTCTCAATTCTTCGTTTTGCAATATTGAGAGATTGTTGTTCATTTCAATTATTTCAGTTGGCTCAATATAAACTGTAGAGCCAGTATTTGAAATCCCGTGGATTATCCCAGAAATTTTACGTTTGTTCGATGCTTTAATTGGCAACACAAAACGACCCTCACGCATTGACACAAAGTCATCTTGGGCGTAATCGTCTTCTACATTTTGTTTAAGAATTTTTTCCAAACGCAAACGCAAACGTCCTCCGTGTTCACGAATTTCTCTACGAATGCGAGCTAATTCTTTTGAAGCTGAATCTTTAACTTCGCCCGAATAATCAATTGCATCTTCAATATGCTTTTCTAATATTCTGTTGTCGTGAAGATTTTGAGCTATCGAATAAATATACTTATAGACTTCTCTTTTCTGTACAAAAAATGATTTTAACAAACGAAAAATTCTAATTGAATCCTTTACATTTAGCAACTCGCCAGTGTTCATTGTCGCATTTTGGATTTTACTTTTATGGAGTTTAGTCCTAATGTCAGTCAATCCATCGAAGTTAATTGGTTCCTCTTGAGTAATCACTCGAATAGTTTCATCAATTAAGCTATGTTCTTGATTTAGCCATTCATAGCTATCGGAAATAGTAGATTGGAGAATAAGCGTTTTGCCCAAATCAGTATGGCAGAAAGCAGCCACTTTATCCAAAACTGTATAAAATTCTAGCTCTTTTAGAGATTCTAATTGTAGTTGTTCTTTAGAAAGTTCGTTTTTAATCATAAGGGAATTAACCAATACCTAGCATTTCTTTCACAATTTTTTGAATTAAGTTGCCATCGGCTTTGCCAGCCAATTCTTTCATAGTTGGACCCATCACTTTTCCTAAAGCTGAAGGACCGCTTACTCCAGCAGCTTCCATATTTTTCTTGACAACTTCTTTGATTTCGTCCTCAGTCAATTGTTTTGGCATATATTCCATAATAATAGCCAATTCAGTTTTCTCTTTGTCAGCTTCTACTTGTCTGCCAGCATTTTGGTAAATTTCGATAGAATCCTTTCTTTTTTTGGCAAGTGAATTTAGAAGCTTGATTTCATCTGCATCTTCCATATCTCTGCCAATACCGCTTTTGTTGAATTCGAGTATAGCAGCACGAATAGAGCGAAGAGTTTCCAAACGTAATTTTTCGCCAGCTTTCATCGCTGTTTTCACATCATCACTGATTAATTGCTCTAAAGCCATTTTAATTTCCTTGGATTAATTTAACAAATAAACACGAAATTAAGCATTTTTATTGGGTACTTGTTAGATTCTTGAAATATTATTTTAAATTAAATTTGCAACAAACTATAGATAATATCTTTTAGAATTCATTTTGTCAAAATTGATGGAATAGTATTGAAATAAAGAGAGTTAAGTGTAGAAATTAGAAAAAAAAATATAAAAGTTATTGAAATTATTTTGTTAATTTGGATTAAACAAACAAAACAAAAAAGAACAAATGAAGAATTATTTAAACTCAATATTATTGATTGGCAGTCTTAATATTAACGTTGGGCTTAACATCGTGTTAAAAAGCAACTGAGCCTATTACCAGTGCTAAAACTCAATCTTCGGTAGATAATGCTATGATAGATGGGGAATTTTCAGTAATATTCTCAATGGCAAGTTCGCAAGGCGATGTAACAAATAGTAGTGAAGCTGAAAAAAAGTAAATGGAATAGCTGGAAATAAAGATAAATCGGACTTATTGCCAAGCTGTGCAACTGTAACTATAGATTCAATAGCCAAAGAAATTATGATTGATTTCGGAAGTCAAAATTGCCTTTGTAATGATGGACTTTATCGCCGAGGCAAAATTAAAATGAAATTGACTGGGGTTTGGAAAGAAATTGGCTCTAGTTTTTCGATTTCAGTGATTGACTATTACGTGCAAAATATGAAAGTAACAGGCACTAAAACAGTTTCGATTTTATCGAGTGGTTCGTTTAGTATTGCAGTAGTTGATGCTTCGATAGTTACTCCAACTGGTACAATAAGCTGGAATGCAAACCGAACAATAACACAAATAAATGGATTCCAACCCAAACAAACCTCTACCGATGATGAATTTGAAATAATAGGAAGTTCAAGCGGTATTAATAGAGAAGGTGTAGGTTTTTCCGTAGTAATATCAAATAGCAATCCACTTTTGAAACGAATTAGTTGCACTCAAAAAGACTTTGTTTCTGGCGAAGTTACAATTAAAAACGACAAAGGCGACACACTAATCGTAAACTACGACCCTGATAACAACAAAAGTTGCAATAAAAATGCAATTGTTACCATCAATGGTAAAACGTATAATATTAGATTGAGATAGTGTGATTTTTGAAAAATCAGATACAGTGCAGTAATATAATTAAGTAATGATACCTAAAAGAAGAAATATTCTTTTAGGCATTTTATTTGAATGAAATATTAGGTATAACGTTATAAATTATAATATAATCGTTATTGTATAGAAAATATATCTCATTAACTTTTTTATTTATCTTATAAAAAATACCTAAGCCACAAGAGGGATTTCTTTTATATATGTACTTTTATCAATATTGACTTCAGTTCAAGCTTTACAAGGTAAACCACTGATTAAATATAGTAGCTAAAACAATGAAATATTTAAAAAGTTATGACTTTTAAATAAAAAAACCACTTATGCTATAAAGACTTTTACATCCCAAAATAAAATGCAAAACTTCTAAATCTAAAGAAATAATGCAAATATACTAAGTGCTCCCGACAGGGATCGAACCTGTGGCCCCAAGTTTAGGAAACTTGTGCTCTATCCAACTGAGCTACGGAAGCTTTATTCTGTTTTGTTCTTTTTTAGTTGGCTAAACTACGAAGCTATATTGTAAAATGCAAATTGTGATTTCAACTTATTTCTATACCTATAACCATCACATCGTCTGTCTGGTCGTTTGTGCCTTTCCAATTTAAAAATGAATCTTTTGTTTTCTGACGCTGATTATTCATTGAATAATCAAATGTATTTGCCAATAAATTCTTGAAATTCTTGGACATAAATTTCTTGTAATAATTGCCGCCTAATTGGTCTGTAATTCCATCTGAATATAAGTATAGTCTTGTTTTACCTTGCACTGTCATTGATTCACACCCATAGCTTTCAGAATTAATTTTCGAAGCTGATAGCATTTGTTTTGACCCAATCATCTCTTTATAAATATTATTCTCAGTTACTACTAGTAAGTTTCTTTTCGCACCAGAAAATTGTATAGTATTGGTTGTAGTACATACTCGTATTAAAGAAATATCCATTCCATCATTTACTTTTTTGTTTTGATTTTCTGAATAGAATGTATCGTATAGCTTGTGGCATAAATCATTCAATATATTATCAGTTTCTAATACATTATTTTCGATAATAATTTGATTGATTAATGAACTACCTAAAATTGTCATAAATGCACCTGGTACTCCGTGTCCAGTGCAATCTGCCACTGCTATAAAAATAAAATTATCTACTTCGGTCATCCAATAAAAATCGCCACTTACAATATCTTTAGGTCTATTTAAAATCCAGCTATTTGGAAATCTTTTTGCAAGTATTTTGTAATCGCTAAGCATAGCGCGTTGTAGCCTTTGGGCATAATTTAAACCAGAAATAATTTCTTTATTCTTTTCCTCTATTATATCGCTTTTTTGTACTACTTCTTCATTCTTTATTATTAGTTCTTTACTTAATCTTTTCTTTTGCTCAAAAGCATAGTAAATGAATCCAAGTGAAGAGACAGTTAATGTCATCATTAGAACATAGAAATTCCTATGTGTTTGACGATAGCAAACAATTTTCTCGCTCCCCAAATGTGTAAAAGCTGAATTTGCATCTTGGAATAAACCTGTATGAGCTAATTCTTCTTTTAGTTCAACTAAATTAAAGTCTTTAACGAAATGTAAACTTGAAATGCAAAAAGAAAGAATTGAAAGTGTTAGGATGAAGTATTTCATTTTGGAGTTTGTTTGATTAAAAAAGTTAGTACAAATAAAACGAAATAATTACAAAATAATTACAAAACAATAATAGAATTATTAAAAGTC
>Ga0163147_10002767_pt1 | contig 24365 bp, 16 predicted proteins | sample OliLakLV19MP6G1_FD_148597 | JGI IMG/M metagenome (GOLD analysis project Ga0163147, IMG submission 148597) | Freshwater microbial mat bacterial communities from Lake Vanda, McMurdo Dry Valleys, Antarctica- Oligotrophic Lake LV.19.MP6.G1 | ecosystem: Environmental > Aquatic > Freshwater > Lake >...
CCGGCCGCGGTGCCTCGCTCGTCGCAATGCGTCCGCCCTTCAGCCATCCGAACAGGAGCAGCCACGAACTCGCTGCGGGCAACGCACGATCGCTCCTCGGCGTCCGATCCATCCACCCGCTGAACCAGGGACCCGACGAATGAGCGTCGATCCCGAAGATGCGCGCGCCGTGCTTGCGCGCGTTCTGCAGCACGTAGACGAGCGCGTTGCGCACCTCGCGCGGCGTCTTCAAGATACGCGCGTGGTAGCGATCGCCGACGACGCGACCCGTCCGCTGCCACGAGCGATTCAGCGCCTTCGCGACGCGCACGAGCAGCCCTTTCATGCCGCGCGCCAACGCGATCTCGTCCGGCGCCTCGACAACGAAGTGCAGATGGTTCGACTGAATCGAATACTCGATGAGCCGGGAGCCGAATCGGTCCGCGCCCGCGGCGAGCGTCGCGCGCAAGAGCGCGAGCGTGCGCTCGCTCCGCAGGTTGGGCAGTCCCGCGAGGAGCCTCGTCGTGACTAGGACCGGCGTGTGCCGCGTCACACGCGCTCGCGTGTCGTGCGGCACGAGAGCGCGATCGCCCTTTGGCTTGCGACCCGCGCCGGCTCGCGTGCCGCCGCGCCGGAACAGGTCGAGTTGTCGAACTGATTGCGACTGCGTGTGTTCCATCGGATCCTCCTTCAGATAGAACGCGCGGCGAACGCTCGGGTCGTCGAAAATCACGAAAAAATAAGCGTCGATCGAATAACGAAGCTTGCGCGCGATTTGATTCCGCGAACATTCGAAGCGCAGTACGCCACACGTCGCGGTTCGACAGACGAGCTCGAGTTCAAGGAGTCGATGTCGAACGGCTCGGCTCGAGCACCCGCCAGACCGCGCGATGATTCCGCAGACATTTAGGGCGCCTCCGGTGAGGTCCACGTCGGTTCGTCCGAAGTGCAACGTGCGTTCGATCGCTGCCGCGTCGATCGAACGCGGATCGAGAGCGTGCGCGAGGACGAGGTAGGCCTGGTGCAGCGCCATCTGCTCTCCGCCATCCGCAGTCGACCTCGACCTCGACCTCGGCCTCGACCTCGGCCTCGGCCTCGATCCTCAACATCGACCCTCAACATCAACATCGACATCAACATCGACATCAACATCAAGCTCGGCACTTGGACCGTCGCAGCGCCGGACCGCTGGAAACATGTCGACACCCGTTCGTCTCGAGCAAGCGGCCGAGGACGCCGCAACCTAGCTCGAGAGGTCCAGCGCACGCCGCACAGTTCCATCGCGCCGATGATTCCGCGCACATCCGCTCCACATCTCGCCGCGCGCCCGAACACGGGCAGGACGGGTGTGCGGAACACCCGGACCCCTTTTAACGGAAACTTCGAGTTGCCCACGGAAACTTCGAGTCGCTCAGGGAACCTTCGAGTCGCTCACGGAAACTTCGAGCCGCCCACGGAAACTTCGAGTCGCTCAGGGAACCTTCGAGTCGCTCACGGAAACTTCGAGTTGCCCACGGAACCTTCGAGTCGCCCACGGAAACTTCGAGCCGCCCACGGAAACTTCGAGTCGCTCAGGGAACCTTCGAGTCGCTCACGGAAACTTCGAGTTGCCCACGGAACCTTCGAGTTGCCCACGGAACCTTGGAGTCGCCCACGGAAACTTCGAGTTGCTCAGGGAAACTTCAAGTTGCCCACGGGAGACTTCGAGCCGCTCACGGAAACTTCGAGCTGCTCACCCGGACTTCACCAGCGCTTCGAGCGTTCGTGGCGGTAGGCGGCCCCATGCCGGTCCCGCCTCCGTCAATCCCGGGCCTCGACCCGAGCGTCGGTTCGCAGTGCAGCCCACGAGGCCGGACGGACTCCGGAGATCGCAGGTGCTGCAGGTGACGTGAGATCGTCCGAGCGCGGACTCGTACTCGCGGGGGCCGAACTTCGGTGGCGAGTACCTTGCGCGGGGAACGGCCCACACGACTTCCCGAAACCCAGAGAATCGAGTGGTGCCGCTGCGCCGCGCGAGCGTCCGTGATCTCTTCAAGCACTCTCAACCACGGGCCGACAGAACGGGCCGTTGCCCCTGTTCAGCTGCCTTCGCCGTGCTTGCGATCGAGCGTCGATCCGAGATCGAGGATCCCCTCGGACGGCGTCCACGGATGCAGCGTGCGCGCGACCGCGATCAGCACGCGGTCGTCGCCCGCCGGGTCGCGCGAACCGTGCGCGAGCGCTTCGCCGCGCTCGGCCAGGGACTCGTCGACGATGCGGAGAATCCGCTCGCGCGTCCCGTCCGTCGAGGCCAAGGCCTTCCGCACCAGGGGTAGGAAGGGAGTTCCCGCTTCTTCGGGAAGTCCGTGTCGCGCGCACAGGGCGCGAACCAGGTTTTCGGCGCTCATCGGGGGGGGAGTTGGGGCTCGGGGACAAACGAAAGTTATCCCCGGTCGTCGCGCCGGGCCGGATCCGCGGGCCACGGAAGCAGTTTTTCGCGTTCGTTCCGTGCGGCACGTGCGCGCGAGCGTGGACCCCGGACCTGCGCGCTCGCATCCGCCGCGCGCGCGACTCCGGCGGCAGCGCGTGAGGAGCGATTCACGAGCGGCGTTCGAGGGGCGGTGCCGCCGAACTCGACGCGGCCTCAAGAACGGTCTCCGCGCCCGCCGAATCGCACGGAACGGACCGCTAACCCCAGCGTTCCGTACTCCGTCCCCACCTGACACCATGCGCCCGACCTCCTGGGCCGCGCTCGTCGCGGTCGCCTGTGGAACTCTCGGCCTGCTCGGCACTCACGAAGTGCACGCCGGCACCGTCCAACGCTTCGGCCTCGCGGATCTCGCGGAGCGCGCGGACATCGCGTTCGAAGGCCGCGTGCAATCCGTGCGCGTCCAGGAGACGCGACCCGGCCGCATCGAGACCGAGTACGTGCTGCGCGAGAACGCCGTTCACGTTGGTGAATCGTGTCCCGTTCGCATCGTGCGGCTCCCGGGCGGCGTGCTGCCCGACGGTCGCGGTCTCGTGTTGGCGGGGATGCCGCGACTCGCACCGGGCGAGGACGTCCTCTTGTTCCTGTCGCGCGAGAGCACGCAGGGAACGCGGATGCCCGTCGGTCTCGCGCAAGGTGCGTTGCGCGTCGTGACCCTCGAGACCGGCGCGAAGCGCTTGGTCGGCAGCTCCGCCGGGCTCGATTTCGTGGGTGTGTCGACGACGGCGATCCCCGACGGTCCGGGGATCGATTACGTCGCGGGCTTGGCCGAGATCACGTCGGGAATCGCCGCGCGCGCTACGGAGGTGCGTCGATGAGCACTTCTCGCGTTGCATTCGCGCTCTTCGCCGTCCTCGGGATCGCCACCGGCGTCACCGCACACGTGCGCTTGATCCATCCGTCGAACGGCAATCCCCTGCGTTGGGCGGCTCCGTCGGCGATCTCGATCACGGTGAACGCGACGGGATCCGACGACATCACGGACGGTTCGCACCTCGCGGCGTGCCAGTTGTCCTTCCGCGCGTGGAACGACGCGACGGGGACGACGGCGACCCTCGTCGAGAACACGAGCGGCTCGAGCCGCGCGCGCACCGACTGGGAGGCGGACGACCTCCACATGCTGATCTTCGACGAGAACGATTCGTCGGGCTACTTTCCGCTCGGAACGGGCATCGTCGCGTTGACGCCGGTGTGGTTCGGGTCGAACGGCGTGATCGCGGACGCGGACGTGCTCTTCAACGGCGCGGACTACTCGTTCACGACTTCGGGTGAATCGAACAAGTTCGACGTCCAGGACGTGGCGACGCACGAGCTCGGCCACTTGCTCGGCCTCGATCACTCGGGTTGGGGCGGCGCGACGATGTATCCGTACGTCGATCCCGCCGTGATCCTGCACCGCAGCATCTCGGCCGACGACGAGCGCGGTTTGCGCGACGCCTATCCGAGCGGGACGTACTCGACGATCACGGGCCGCGTGACGCGCGCGTCGGATGGTTCGGCTGTCGCGGGCGCGAACGTTTCGGTGTGCGACTCCAATGGGCGCTCGGTCGCGGGCGCGCTGTCGAACGCGAGCGGTTACTACGCGATCGACGGGCTCGAAGCCGGAACTTACTCCGTCCAGGCCAGCCCGCTCGATCAGCCCGTCGCCGCGGCGAACCTCGGCGATGGCCATACGATCGTCACGGACTTCGAGAGCACGACGATCGCATCGGCGACCGTCGACGGATCGACGTCCACGAATGTCGGCGACGGCACGCTGGGCGTGGGGCTCGACACGACGCTCGCGCTCGGCCGCAACACGGACGAGCTGCCTGTGCGCGTCGTGCCGGGATCACCCGCGGTGTACTCGTTGCACGGCACGGGTCTGCTCGTCGGTTCGACGCTCACCGCGCTCGATCCGGACTTGGCCATCAATGTGCTCGCGTGGAACTCGACCGTCGTGACTTTCCAGGTGACGGCGCTCGCGGGCGAAGCGGACGGGCACGTCGATCTCCTCGTCGTGAACCTGGGCGGGGATCGCAGCGTTCTGCACGGCGCGATCGAGGTCACTCCCGACGATCCGTTCGTGCTCTCGGCGTCGCCCTCGATGGGCACGTTCCAGGGCGGGACGGAGATCACGATCACGGGCACGGGCTTTCGCGCACGGGCGCGCGTGGTTCTCGCGAATCAGCTGTACATCGACGGCGATGTCGGTGGTTGCACGGTCGAAAGCGACACGACGATCACGCTGACGACGCGTGCGAGCGTGATCGGCGACTGGGATGTCGTCGTGCAGGATGCGACAGGCGTCGAAGGCCGCGCGGGCGACGCTTTCACGTTCGCTGCGCTCCCGGAGATCGAGCGCGTGTTCCCGCCCAGCGGTTGGTCGGGCGGCGGAACGGTCGTGCGTCTGCGCGGCACCGATTTCGTCGCGGGCATGACCGTGAGCATCGATGGTGATCTGCAGATGGGCGTCACGCTCGTCGATGCGACCACGCTCGAATTCACGACGGCCGCTGGGCTTCCCGGAGGTCCGTACGTGCTCGAGGTCGAGACGCCCGAGGGCGACACGGCCAGCACCGCGTTCACGTTCCAAGCCGATCCGGATCCGGTCGTCGACACGATCGCGCCGAGCACCGGTGCGACCGCGGGCGGCCAAGTCGTGACGATCACGGGCTCGAACTTCACGGTCGACGCCGAGGTGGTCTTCGGCGCCGACGCGACGACGGGCCTCGGTGGAACGAGCGCCGATGTCGTGTTCATCGACGCGAACACACTCGAGGTCACGACGCCGGCGATGTCGGCAGGCACAGCGAGCTTGCTCGTGCGCCTCGCGCTGACCGAGCAGGCCGTCGTCGAATCCGCCGCATTCACGTTCCAGGCGCCGGGAACGGGTGGCGGGGGGGGATGCTCGATCGCGCCGTATTCCGGTCCGCGCGGACCGTTCGACGGTTTCGCGGCGTTCTTGCCGGTACTCCTCGCCGCCGCCTGGCTCGCCGCCTCGTCGAAGCGGCCCGTGCTCGTGAGGTCGCGCATCCGCTGATCGCTACACTTCGGCGGCAATGGCCGCAGTCACCACGTTCGCGTTCGACATCGAAGTCGCAGGTTACCTGTGGGACGAGGTCGACGAATCGACCCGCGGGTACCTGCTCAATCGCGCGAAGAACGAGAAGGATCGCGAGGCGGTGCCGGAGCGGACCGCGCTCTATCCCGGACTCGGGCGCATCATCGTGATCGGTCTGTGGAACGTGCACGAGGAGCGCGGACTTGCGCTCGTCGAGGGCGAACCGCACGAGATGCGCGACTGGGACAAGGTGCCCGGCTCGAAGATCTTCCGCGGTGACGAGCAAGCGCTGCTGGAGAAGTTCTGGGAGACGGTGGGGCCGCGGAACGGCCGCTTGCCCCGACTCGTCTCCTTCAACGGGCGCGGATACGACGGGCCGAACCTCTCCATCCGCTCGGCGCAGCGCGGCGTGCGCCCCTCGCGACAACTCGTCGGGCCGCGCTTCACGATCGCCGACCACTGCGATCTCCAGGAAGTGCTGACGTTCCAAGGCGCGACACGCGACCTCTACAGCCTCGAATACTGGTGCCGTCGCTTCGACGTCGAGAGCCCGAAGGGTTCGATCGACGGTTCGCAAGTCGGGCGCGTCTACCGCGAGGGACGCATCGACGAGATCGGCGAGTACTGCCTGCGCGACGTGCGCGCGACCGCGGAGATCTACAAGCGACTCGAGACGACGATCCTGCCGCTGTTCGCCGGATTCTGAGGGCCTGTGAATCAATCCGAGCGGTCGCGCGAGTCACCCTCGCGCTGTCGTGCACGCTCGTGCGCACGAAGTCGGCCTCGGGCACGACCCCGTGTCAGCTGTATCGCCAGCGGGACTTCTGCGCCTTGAGCAATCCCATCCCGGTTGGTCTTGACTCCACTTCGGGAGCGCCGGGCTCCGAAGTGTGCTGCATGGCACAGCCCAACCGGGGATTCCGACGTCGTCGCAAGTTGATCGAGCCGAAGCTGCAGCTCAGGCTCGTCGCGACGTTCCTACTCGTGGGGGCCGCGACCACGTTGCTCCAGGCCATCAGCCTGATCCACGCGCTGAACATCGCGATCGGCGGCCCAGCCGGAAGCGGCAAAATCGCCGATGAAGCTCCGCGCATCATCTTCGAGAACCTCCTGTTCGGATTCGCCATCTGCGTGCCGATCGTGGTCGTGGTCGGCGTCTTCGCCACCTTCCGCATGGTCGGTCCCGCCTACCGCATGCGCATCTACCTGCAGGACTTGGCGCTGAACGGTTATTCCGGACCGTGCCGCATCCGCAGCAACGACGACTTCCAAGGGCTGTGCAACGCGCTCAACGTCGCCGTCGGCCGCTTGCGGCAGCCGGATGCGACCCCGGTCGTTCCGAGCGCGGCCACGATCGATGTCGAGGCCGTCGAGGGGCTGCTGCCTTCGAGCTCGACGGTGACGACGGATCTGAAGGCCACGACGGACTCGAAGGCCAAGACGGACTCGAAGGCCAAGACGGACTCGAAGGCCAAGACGGACTCGAAGGCCACGACGGACTCGAAGGCCACGACCAGCAATTCGGTCTGACGGCTGGTGCGCGAGCCGGCGTGATGCAATTCGCGAATCGGCTCAGGCCGGATCCGTTGCCGCCAACCGCTCCGCCGCCTTCCGCTCTCCCTCGAGCGGCGAAAGCTCCGCGCCGAACCAGCCCGTGTACCCGAGCTCTTTCGCGGCACGGAACACGCGCTGGTAGTTGATCTCGCCCGTTCCCGGCTCGTTGCGCCCCGGATGATCCGCGAACTGGAAGTAGCCGATCTCGTCGAAGCCGTCTTTCATGTGACCGCACAGGTCACCTTCGCTGATCTGAAGGTGATAGGTGTCCCAGCAGCTTTTCACGTGCTTCGACCCGACCGCCTTGCAGATCCGGACGAGGTCGGGCGAGTACGAGAGGCAGTGCCCCTTGTGGTCGACGCGCACGTTCAACGGCTCGAGGAGCAGCGTGATCCCGGCCTTCTCCGCGACTGGCGCGGCGCGCTTCAGGCCGTCGATCACGTTCTGGTGCATCTGCTCCTTGGTGAGACCGGGCACGTCGTTGCCGGCGATCACGAGCAGCATCTTCGTGTCGAAGCGGTGCGCGACCTCGCAGGACGCTTCGATCTCGGCCACGAACGCGTCGTGGTTCTTCGGCTCGTTCAGGCCGGGCGAGAAGCCCCACGCGAGGAACTGCACGATCTCGATCTTCGTGTCGCGGCGCGCTTTGTCGATTCCGTCGAGGTCCTTGCCGCGCCACGGCCAGAACTCGACGCCGCGGAAGCCGAGGTCGGCTGCCTTCCGGATGCGTTCGGCGTGATCGTTCGTGCCGAAGCCCCACATCTCGATGTTGCAGGCGAAGTTCGTCTTCACGCCGTCGAGCGGGCGCTCGTTGAGCTGCGGGCCGTCGGCGGGACGCGTCGGGGTGACTTGCGCGACCGCGGAGCGCGCCGAGGCAGAGCTCACGCTTCCAGGAAGAGACAGCGCGGCGGCGCCGGCGGCGAGGAACGAGCGGCGGGGGATCGTCGTCATGGTTTCTTCTCGGGAGTCGTTGCGGGGTTGGACGTGTTCGATGCGGCAGTGCCGTTCGAGCTCGCGCGCGTGGCGCCGTCGGGCGATGTCGATGGACTCGACGCGGCGGGCGGCGCAGCCGGCAGCGTCGCCAAGTACTCGACGAGATCACGCATCTCCTCGCGCGAGAGGTGATCGACGAGGTTCGTCGGCATCGACGAAATGCCGGGTTTCGTGCCTTCGATCTCGGTGCGCGGGATGTCGACTTGCGTGCCGTCGGCTTTGCGGACCACGACGCGCTCAGGCGTGTCCTCGATCACGAGGCCTTCGGTCGGCGTCCCATCCGTCGTGAACACCACCGTGCCCTGATAGCCGGTCGCGAACGTGCGATTCGGATCACAGATCGATTCGAGCAGCGCGAAGCGCGAATTCCGCGTTCCGACCGCATCGAGCGCGGGTCCGACGACTCCGCCTTCGCCCGCGACCACGTGGCAACGCAGGCACTCGAGCTCGCCCTTGCCGCGGAAGATGTCGCGGCCCTTCGCGACGTCGCCGCCGTACGCGCTGTCGGCGTACTTCGCGACCTTCGGGTCGAGCTCGCGCTTCGTGGCGCGTGCAGCGACGAGAGTTTTCAGCGCGTCCACGTCACGCTTCTCGCACGCAATCACGAGGTCGAGCGCGACTTCGGCCGGAATGAGCGACGCATCGAGCTTGGTCAATTCGCGCGCGAGCAGCGCGTCGGCCTTCTCGTCCTTCATGCGCGCGAGGCCGGCGTAGCCGACGCGACGTTCGGGAATCGACGCGGCGATCGCGCTCTCGAGCAGGGGCAGTGCCTCGCCGGGCGCGACGTCCTGAAAGACTTGGACCGCCATCGCGCGCACGTCGGCCTCGGCGTCGAACAACACGGCGCGCAACGTTTCGACGATGTTCGCTGGGCGGAGCACGCCCAGCGCGTGCAGCGCATCCGCGCGCAGCTTCGCGTCCCGCTTCACGTCGCGGGTGATGTCCGTGAGCGGGCCGGCGAGTTCGGTCGCTCGTGAACCCTCCACGAGCTTCACCCAGCCGCGCGCGACCCCGACCGGTGCGTCGTCGAGAGCACGCGCGGCGAAATCGCGGGCTATTTCTGGCAGAAAGGCCGCGTCGCGCTGCGGATGCGCACGCCACTCGCCATCGAACCCGTCGCGGCCGGTGGGATCTTCCCAGCGGCCGAGCAACTCGAGTGCTTCGCGCCGGAGAGACTCGCGCGCGGTCGGATCCGCAGCCAAAGCGGCCAGTGTGTTCGCGCGGTCACGACCGCCCAAACGGTAGGCGGCGTGCAGGGCACGGCGAGACTGCGCGTTGGGCTCCTGACCCGACTGCGGCAGTAGATCCGCCAGCGCAGGGAACGCGCTCTCGAGCGAGAGGTCGTAGATCGCGCGCGCCGCTTCTTGGCGCACGCGCGACTCCGCATCGGTGAGGAATGACGCCACCCGGGGGTCCGCGTGGTGCCGCAAGGCCACGACCGCGGAGACGCGGACGTCGATGTTCGGATCCTGGGCGAGTTGAACGAGTCGCTCGCGGTCGGGCTCGTTCCAGAGCGCGCTCGTCGCCGCGTGGCGCAACCAGGGATCCGACTCCGCGGTCTCGGCGATCAGGCGACGCAGAGCGTCGAACGCTACCTGCGTGGAAGGCGTCTCTCGAGGAGCAGAAACGATCCCCGCATCGAGTCGACGTAGGTTCGCGAGTGCCGTGGCTGCCATCCGGCGCACCCGTGGGTTCGTGTCGGCGAGCAGCGTCACGAGCCCATCGCTGCTCGGACGGTCGCCCGGCCAATCACCGATGGTTCGCGCGGTCTGCGCGCGCACCTCGTCGTCCGCGTCTCGCAGGAGTCGTGCATAGGCTCCGTGCGGAACGCGCGAAACGCCGAGCCCCCAGATCGCGTGCAAGCGCGCGAGCCGCGGCGCGCCGGCGTCGACCGCCGTGTCCAGCAATGCGGCGAACGAGGCTGCGCGGTCATCCGTGTTCGGCGCACGGCCCGCGCGTCGGGCGAGTTCGAGGTGTGCTTCTTGGCGCACGCGACGATCCGCGTGACCGAGCAGAAGTCTCAGCTCGGCCGTTCCCCGCCCACGCATCCCGTCGCGCATCAACGTCTTCGTCTCGGCGACGAGCGGATCCGCGGCGCTTTCGGACTCGAAAAAGCGCCAAATACGGCCTTTTCCAGTCTTGTTCCAAGTCGCGACCCAGTCGGTCACGTACAAGCCGCCGTCGAAACCGAAATCGCAATCCGTCGCGAGCGGTTGCCACACGAAGCGTTGGACGTCAGCGACTTCGTACGCGGAGCCCTTCGGCTTCACCGACACGGCGTAGACGCCGCTCCACTCGGGCGCGCCGCTGAAATTGCACAGGAAGAAGTGGCCGGCATAGCGCGACGGCATCCCCGTGCCCGGATAGCACGCGAGCCCCGACGGACCGTTCGCGACGTTCGCGATCGGCGGCACGACGTAGGCCGCGCGACCGGGCGCGTGCGGCTTCCACAGCTCCTCGTCGTTCCACGCGCCGCGCATGTTCGGCTCGCCGAGCCACTGGTAGGCCTGGCGCCAACCCGTGTCGCCGTGCTGCACGACGAGGACCCAGCGCGCAAGATCACCGCCGTCGGAGTTGTTGTCGCCGGTCCACAGCTCGCCGAAGTCGTCGAACGCGAGCTCTTGCGGATTCCGCAGCCCGGTCGCGAACAGTTCGAGGCCCGTGCCGTCCTGATTGCTGCGAAAAACGCCGCCGGTGAAGGGGTTTTCGAGGCGCACGCCACCGAGGCTCGTCACCGAGTATCCGCGGTCGCCGATCGACCAGTACAAGCGTCCGTCGGGTCCGATGCACAGGCCGTGCATGTCGTGACCCAGCAACGCGACGCGCACGCCCCAGCCCGACGACACCTTCTCGCGCTGTTCCGCGACGCCGTCTTGGTCGCGGTCCTCGAGCCGCCACAAGTCGGGGATGCACGTGAACCACACGACCCCGTCGCGTTCGAGCAGGCCGGCGCCGATGCCGGCGGCCGCATCGGAAAAACCGTCGGCGTAGACGCGACTCCAGTCGGCCTTGCCGTCGCCGTCCGTGTCGCGCAGGATCCGCACGCGCTCGTGCTCGGTCTCGTACGTGCCGAACTGGTCGCCGAGGTGCTTCTTGTACATTGCCACGCGATCCTCGACGGTGCGCGCGCGCAAGTCGTCGTCGAGCCAATCCATGTGGTCGCGAATGTCCGTGACTCCGGCGTGGTGGCGGAACGTCTCGGCGACATAGAAGGCGCCGTCGCGCGCGATCCAGAACGAGACGGGTTGCGCGAGCATCGGCTCGGACGCGAAACACTCGACTGAGAAATCGGCCGGTTTTTCGAACGTTTTCGCGATGCTGGCGGGCTCGTCGCTCGCGGCCTCGATTCTGGGCTGATAGGTCGGTGTCTCGGACTGGGACGGATGCTGGACGAAGACGAGAGCGAACGGGACAGCGAGAATCATGCGAGCTGGCTCCGCACGCGTTCGAGCAGGCGCTTCGTGGCTTCGATGCCGTCCCTCTCGGAAAGACGCGAGCCTTCGTACTCGATGCCGACGTAGCCGCTGTAACCGGCACCCTTCACGATGCGCATCATCCTCAGGTAGTCGGTCGCCGTTTCGTTGCCCTCGGCGTCGAAGTCGTGGCTCTTCGCGCTGACAGCCTTCGCGAACGGCATGAGCTCCTCGACGCCCTTGTAGCGGTCGTACTCGGCGGTCGCCGACACGCGGAAGTTGCCGAAGTCGGGCAGCGTCCCGACGCGAGGATGCTTGGCGCGGCGCATGACGTCCGCGAGCCACGAGCCGTCCGAGGATGGACCGCCGTGGTTCTCGACGATCACGTTCAAGTCCATGGGCTCGGCCAACGTGCCGAGCTGCGCCAGCGAATCGGCCGCGCGCGCCGCATGCTCCTCGCGCGGCCCGGATCCGCCGGCGTTCACGCGAATCGAGTGACAACCGAGGTGTTTCGCGGCCTCGAGCCACTGCACGTGATTCTCGATCGCGCGCGCACGACCAGCAGCGTCCGCGTCCCCGAGTTCGCCCTCGGCATCGATCATGATGAGCAGGATGCGCACGCCGAAACTGTCGGCGCGGCTCTTCAGCTCTTTCAGGTACGCCCCGTCGCGCGCCTTGTCCTTGAAGAACGAATTGACGTACTCGACCGCTTCGAGGTGGTGGACTTGCTTCGCGACCTTGGCGAAGTCCATGTGGTCGAGCTGCTTCGACTGGAGCGCTTGGTGATACGACCATTCCGCGAGCGAAACTCGGAAGGGGAGCGACTTCGGCGCCGCCGCGTCCTCGGTCGCGTTCGTCGAACACGAGATCGCAGCGAGCGCGCCGAAACCGGCTGTCATCCCCAGGAACTCACGGCGGGACTTACTCATGTCGGCCTGTTCTAACCGGCTGTCCGCTGCGCGGCGAGATCGCTGATCGTCGGTCGGGCGGACCGCCCGCCTGACGTTCAGCGACGCCAGATCTTCGCCGCCAACTCGACGGGGAAGAGCACCGGCGGCGACGGCACGTGTTGCTCGCGGCACATGCGACGGAGCCTCCCCGCGCACACGGTCCACTGCGCGAGCACCAGGACGACCCACACGAACATGAGCCCCTTCGAGGTCGTCGCTTCCGATTCCGCGCTGATCATCAGCAGGTAGTCGTACGCCCCGTGCCAGGCGACCGGTTCCACCAGCGCGAGGATGCGCTGCCGCGTCGCGGCTCCGCCCGTCGCTCCGTGCGCGCGCGCCATGCGCCAACCCATCATCGTCCCGTCGAGCGCGTGCGACGGGACCGCCGTCACCGCGCGCGCCAACGCGACGCCCGCTCCGCCTTCGAGGACGTAGAAGACGTTCTCGAGCGTCGCGAAACCCAGCGACACGGCGACGGCGTACACGATCCAGTCGAAGGGCTCCTCGAGGTGGCGATCGCGCCGCGCTCGCAGCCGGAGCGCGCCGTACTTGAGGCCTTCTTCGACGAGGGCGACGCCGAGGAACGCCCAGATCGCCGTCGGGACGGCCTCCATCCCCGCTTCGAGGCCGAGCAGGATCGGCTCGTGGAGCACGCCCTCGAGCAGCGCCGCCGGGATCACCGCAGCGACGCCGAGCCCCAGGTACCAGGCCACGTTCCGCGCCGGTTCGCGGTAGCGGTCCCGCGACCAGAGGAAGTGGATCAACACGAGCCCCGGCCCGAGCGCCAGTGCCGCGAGAGCAGGGAATCCCATGAGGTGGCTCCGGCGTTCGGTTGCGAAACGCCCCTGTCACCGTACTCTCCAGCGCATGTTGCTCGACAGCCTCGTCGCACCGCTCGCGACATTTCTCGCGCAGCCCGGACTCGCACCCGCGCCCGCGCCGCAATTCCACGCCCTGGGTGAGGTCCGCACGAGCCTGTACTTCGGCCTACGCCTGCTCGACGACGACTTCGAGCCGGCTGACGAACAGACGCTCCTCGGCATCGCGATCGACGTGCACGAAGTCGATTCCATCTCGAGCTTCGAGTTGGGTTACTTCCGATCCTTCGGCGACGGCAGCTCGGACTTCGGCGCGAACTCGGTCGACGTGGATGCGTGCGTCCACGAGATCTGGGGCGGCGGCCGCTGGACGTACGACCCGTGGGCCGGCTCCCTGCATCCCTACGTCGGAGTCGGTCTCTCCGTCCTGCGCGCCGAGTACGAGACGGAAGGAATCGGCGGATCCAATTCGAACAAAGGGTGGGCCGCGGGCGTTTACGGGCATGGTGGGATCGAGTGGACGATCGCCGAGCGATGGTCCGTCGGTCTGGACCTGCGTGCGTTGTTCTCGACGCCCGCCAAACTGCAACGCGAAGTACCGCTCGATTACTACCAGGCGGCGTTCACGGTCAGCTGGACCTGGTGAGCGGCGCGCACCGGCGCGTTCGAGCCCGCGCGGAGTCCACAGGGATCACTCGACGCCGGGCTGTTCGAACGACACGACGTTCCCGCCGCCGCTCTGACCGGACGAGAGTTTCGTCTGCGCGCCATTACCCAGCGTGCGCCACAGCTCCGAGATGCCGGGCGTCTGCTGCTCGGCGAGAAAGAGGAGCGTGGAACCGTCGTCGGCCCACTCGAAGCCCGGCACGCTGATCCCGGTGAGGCTCGGTCCGGACACTTGCGAGCTCCCTCCCAGCGCGCCCGTCACGTGGATCTCGAGCACGTTCTGCACACTGAGGTCGGCGAGGTACGCGAGCGCGGCCGACGTCGGACTCCACGCGAACGCGCCGACCGTGCCCACGACCGTGAAGTTGGCCGAAACCTTCACGTTTTGCGCACCGTTCGCTGCGACCGTGTACAGCTCCATGAAGAAGAACGTGTCCTGTCGCGCCATGTAAGCCATCCGCGAACCGTCCGGCGACCACGCGAACGAGCTGACGCCGACGTCGAAGAGACTGCCCGAGAGCTGAGTGACCGGGCCGCCCGTGGGCGCGACGGCATGCAGAGAGAACTGACCATCTTGGAACGGGTCAGCGCGGTACGCGAGCCGGTCGCTCGTGGGCGACCAAGCCCAATCCTCGACGTTGCCTGTCGCAGTCAGGTCAGCGCTCACGCGCCGACGATCCGTTCCATCGGGCAGCACCGTGTAGAGCTCCTGACGTCCGGCCGTCTCCTCGTCGGAGCGGTAGGCGAGACGGGCACCGTTCGGGGCCCAGGCGAACGTGGCGACGCCACCGTTCGCGACGCCGGAAACTCGAACGTTCGTCGCGCCGTCGGCGCTCGAGACGAAGAGCTCGAAGACCTCGTCCACGTTCTGGTCCGCGAGGTAGGCGATCTGCGTGCTGTCCGGCGACCACGCGAAGGCGGTGCTCCCCGGCGCGAGCGATCCGCTGAGTACGAATGCACCCGAGACCTGCACCGCGGGCGCGGAGCCGTTCGCCGGAGCGACGAAGAGATCTTGCACGCCGGAATCGTTCGGATTCGCGGCGTAGGCGACGCGAGTCGAGTCGGGCGAGAAGAGGATGCGCGAAACGAACGTGCCCGCGGCGAATGCGGGACTGAGACGGACTGTGCCGCTTCCGTCGGGCCGAACCGAGCTCAGCTCGAAGGCCGAAAGCATCGTCGTTTCGGCCACGTACGCGATGCGCGAGCCGTTCGGTGCCCACTCGAAGAGACCGACGACTCCGAAGGGCAACAGGTTCGGCACGATGTCGCGCCTCGCGCCGGTCGACGCATCGACGACGAACAGTTGCGTGAGGTCGTCGACGAAAGCATCGGCCAAGAACGCCAAGCGCGTTTCGTCCGGCGACCAAGCGTACGTCTGGACGTCGCCTCCCGCGACGAGCACGCCCGTGACGTCGGCCACGGTGCCGTCGTAGCGGCTCACGAAGAGCCGAAACGTCTCGTCCTGAGGCGAGTCGGCGAGATACGCGGCGCGTCGGGCGTACTCGGTCGCGGGACCTAGAAGCGGTTCGCCCCCGCCGCAGCCTGCGGCGAAGAGGAGGAGCAGCGGGGCAATTCTCTCGGAGCGCATCGGAATCCTGGATCGGACGGACGAATGCGCAACCTAATGGAGCGCCGCGTCGCGCACCAGGGACGCGGCAGCGCGCTCGGCCCCGATGCGCGCCGGCGCGTCGAAATCAGGGCCCGCGCGCCCCCGGAATGCGCGCGAGCGCGATCAACGCGTACGCCGTGCCGTAGGCGTCGTGGTAGCCGTACAGCGGGTAGTCCCAGAAGGAACCGTCCGGCTCGCGACAGTAGAGGACGGCTTTCTCGAGCAGCGGCCCGAGTCGGTCCTGGTCGGCCTTCGGAAGCCTCGCCAGGACGTAGGCCGCGTACGCGTGACCGTAGAGGTAGAAGTAGCCCGAGATCGAATAGAACGAGCGGTGCGGGATCGGCTCGCGGATCCCGGCGCGCTGGAGCGCGGCGTGGCGCACGAGCAAGTCCTCCAGCGCCTCGCGGTACTCGGTTTCCGGCACGACCTCGCCGCAGGCCTCGAGCGCGAAAAGACACGCCGGCGTGCGGCACGCCGAGCCCTTGCGCTCGTTGATGTCCATGCGCGGCCGGTACTTCAAGTACTCGCCGTAGAGGAACGCGCCGTCGGGTAGACGCGAGCGCTTGAGGTGGTCCACGGCCTTCACTTTCAAACCCGCGGGAACGTCGGTCCCCGTCGCGGCCGCAGCTTGGATCCCGATGAGGATCGTGGCCGTGGTGAAGCTCATCGACGTGTCGGACGGGTGGAACGTGGGCACTTCGTCGAGGGACAAGTACCCCCATCCCCCGTCGGTCGTTTGGTAGTCGACGAGCTTCGCGACGAGTTTCTTCGACATCTCGCGCAACGATGCGGCGCGCGGTCCGTCGGGTGCGTTCGCCAATTCCTGTGTGAGAGCGCGCAGTGCGTAACCGAACGCCCAGACGTTGTAGTGCTCCATGCCGCTCTGGCGTTTCACGGCGGCATTCGCGAGCAGGAAGTCGAGCGCGCGTTCACGCGCACGTCGCGCTTCGGGTGACGGATCGCGCACGTCCTGCAGCGCCATCACGCACAGTCCCGTCGTCGCGACGAGGAACGCGTCTTGCGAACCGGGCACGGACGCGAGCACTTCGTACGGGCGCTTCGTCAGGTGCGTTCCGAACGATCCGTCGGGATTCTGGTTCTTGATCAGCCACTGAACGCCCGTGCGGATCGCCGTGCGCAGGTCGACCTTCGAAGCCGGCGGCTCGTGGCCCGAGACGGCGACGCTTTGAGTCGGCGCGTCCTGCTCGAGCGCGTCCTGCTCGAGCGCGACCGCGGGAGTCTCGGGAGTCCGACTCGGACTCGCCGCGAAGGCCGTGCGTGACGTCGCCGCGTGCGCGAGCGCGGGCGCGGCACTCGCAAGGAGTCCGAGCACAGAGGTGCGGAGCGCGCTCACTTCGCGATCTCCACCTCGGCACGCGTGCCGGCTGGCAGCGCGGCCGCAGTCTGGAGCTCGACGCGCGCATCGAAATTACCGTCGCCGCGCGGCCACGGATCGACGCGCAGGATTCCGGTCAGCGCGGCCGATCCGACCGGTTTCACGACCACGCGCGCACCGTCCTTCCATAGCGCGAGATCGCTACCGACGAGTTCGAGTCGAGCCTCACGTGTGCCCGCCTCCGCGACGGACGCGACCTCGGCATGGAGCGCGAGCGTCGCTCCGCGCTCGATGCGTGTCGGGGAACGACCCTGTCGCCAATCGCGCGTCGAACCGTGCAAGAAAACGCCGTCGCGCGGGGATTTCGCCGCGAGGGCCTCGCGATCGCGGCCCAGGCGCGCGAGTCGAGCTTCTTTGTCCGCGAGTTCTTCCGCCGATCGCTGCAGGGCGTCGATGCGCGCGGCGCGGTCTATATCGCCGGCGCGCGCTTGCCGAGCGACGGCCTCGGTCTGCGCGCGCAAGCTCTCGTCACGCTGTTCCCGTTCGAGGGTGAGATCGAGGTCGAACCGCTTCTTCGAGCGATCGCGCGACAACGCCGTCGAATCCTGCGCGATGCCCAAGGCGCGCTTCTGACGCTTCAGCACGAGATCCTCCGTGCCGTTCACGAGCTCGTCGCGCTTGTACATCTCCTCGAGCTGCGCGAGCTCGTCGACTTGATCTTCGACGTACGACCGCTCCTGTCGCTGCGAGATCTCGTCGCTGCGGACTTCGAAGGAGAGATCGCGCTCCTTCCACGCGGCGTGCGAACGTTCCGATCGCGCGAGCGCGGCGCGAGCCTGCGCGAGCGAGGACGAACTCGAATCGTCCTCGATCCGTTGCCGCTCGACCAACCCGGAGTGACGCACTTGTGCACTGCGAACTTCCAGTTGGGCCGTCCGCACGGCCTCCTCGAGATCGCGCAGATCGATGCGCGCGAGCACATCGCCGCTCTTCACCTGCGCTCCGTGCGGGACGACCTCCAGGACGAGCAGCGGCCCATTCCACTCCTCGGGCCAGTAAGCCCACGCGGTCGGATTCGCGGGCGCCAGCACCGCCGATTTAGTCACTGCGGGAGCCGTGGGAGCCGCCGTTCCGCTTCCCGCCGTGCCGGGGTCGGAGCCCGGAGTCGAGCACGAAGCGAGGGCGAGGAGAGGGGAGAGGAACGCCAGAGTTCGGATCTTCATGGGGGCCTTCGTGGCGAGGCTAGCGACTCCGCCTGCTCCGCGCGCGGGCCCTACGCACATCGAACGGGATGGAACGCGCCCATGGGCCCGAATCCGACATCCGTGCCGAATCGTAGGCTGGGCGGAGATCCTCCGGATGCGCACCTTCCCTACTCTCGTGATCGCGAGCATCGCCATCACACTCACACCGTCCTGTAGCCACATGTTCGAAAAGACGACCGCGACAACGCCCGGAGCCCAGGCCGAATCCATGTACTCGCTCACCGTCATGGGGATCGATGGGACTTCGCGCGACCTCGCGGCCTGGCGCGGAAAGGTCGTCCTCATCGTGAACACGGCCAGCGAGTGCGGTTTCACGAAGCAGTACGACGGTCTGCAGAAGATCCAAGAGCAGTACGCCGCGCGCGGATTCGATGTGCTCGGTTTCCCGTGCAACGACTTCGGCGGGCAGGAGCCGGGCAGCGCGAAGGAGATCGAGAAGTTCTGCTCGACGAAGTACCACGTCACGTTCCCGCTCTTCGCGAAAGTGTCCGTGAAAGCCGGCGCGAACCAGTCGCCGCTCTATGCGTGGCTCGGCGGCGCGACCGGGAAGTTGCCGGGCTGGAATTTCGGCAAGTACCTCGTCGGCAAGGACGGGAAGCCGATCGCATTCTGGTCGAGCTCGACGGAACCCGAGGACGCAGAAGTCGTCGCGGCGATCGAAAAGGCGCTCGGCTGAATTCGGGGCTCAGAGCGTGAAGTACTTCGCGCTCGGGTGGTGGCACACGATCGCGGATGTCGACTGCTCCGGTTCGAGTTGGAACTCCTCGCTCAACGTGATGCCGATCTTGTCGGCGCCGAGCAACGCGAGCAGTTGCGCTTGGTCCTCGAGCTTCGGGCACGCCGGATAGCCGAAGCTGAAGCGCGATCCGCGGTAGCCCTGCTTGAAGAGCACGCTCATCTCGCGTGCGTCGTCGCCGGCGATGGCGAGTTCGCCGCGAATGATGCGGTGCACGTATTCGGCGAGGCCCTCGGCGACTTCGACGGAGAGACCGTGCAAGTGCAGGTAATCCTGGTAGCGATCGCCGGCGAACCATTCGCGCGCGACGTCGCTGGCACGTTGGCCGACCGTCACGACTTCGAGGGCGACCACGTCGGGTCTGCCATCGTGCAGGTGGAAGAAGTCGGTGATGCAGCGGTTCTGCTTGCCGTCCTGGCGCGGGAACGTGAAGCGCGCGGCTTCCCGGCCTTCGTCCTTGGGATCGAGCAACACGAGCGTCTCGCCCTCGGGGATGCACCGCCAATATCCGTACGCGGCCTTGGGTTGAAGGATCTTCTCCTTCTGGCACTGCTTCGCGAGTTCGAAGTAGAGCGGGCGCACGTGCTCCAGGACGAGCTTCTTGTGCTCGGCGAGACCCTTGCCCTTGCGACGATAGCCCCACTGGAACTGGAATAGCGTCGTCTCGTTCACATAGGGCAGGATCGCTTGCAGGTTCGCTTCGACGATGCGCGCGCCGAGGAACGGCGGCTCGGGATAGTCGATGTCGCGCGGAAGGTCGGAGAGCTTGCTCCAGGCCTTGTTCGAGCGCGGAACCGGACGACCGGCGCGACCCGCGATCGTGCTCGCGGCCGAGAGTGAAGCGGCGACGGCGCGCGCGGCGCCTTCCTCGCGTTCGGCCTTTTCCTCGGCCAAAGTGGCCACTTTCTTCGCAGCGCGCACGGGGGGCTTCGCTTCGCCTTGCACGACGCGCTCCATGACGGAAAGGCCCTCGAACGCGTCCTCGGCGTAGTAGAGCGAACCGTTGTAGAGCGCGCGGCAATCCGCCTCGACGTACGACCGCGTCAACGCCGCTCCACCGAGGATCACCGGCGTCGATATGCCGCGCCGATTCATCTCCTCGAGGTTCTCCTTCATGATCACGGTGCTCTTGACGAGCAATCCGCTCATGCCGATCGCGTGCGGCTTCACGTCGTGAGTGACGTCGAGGATGTGCTGGATCGGTTGCTTGATACCGAGGTTGTAGACCGTGTAGCCGTTGTTCGTGAGGATGATGTCCACGAGGTTCTTGCCGATGTCGTGCACGTCACCGCGCACCGTCGCGAGCACGATCTTGCCGCGGGATTCGCCGGCCTTGCGCTCCATCAACGGTTCGAGGAACGCGACGGCGGCCTTCATCGTCTCCGCGGACTGGAGCACGAACGGCAACTGCATGTCGCCACGACCGAAGAGTTCGCCGACGGTCTTCATCCCCGCGAGGAGATCGGTGTTGATGATCTCGATCGGCTTTTTCGACAGCAGCGCGATCTTCAGGTCGTCTTCGAGGCCGGGTTTCTCGCCCTCGACGATGCGCCACGCGAGGCGCTCGTAGACGTCCTCGGGGATCTTGCGCGCGGCCTTCTTCGCGACCTGCGCGCCCTCGAAGAACTTCAGGAACTCCTGCAGCGGATCGTAGCCCTCGCGACGACGGTCGAAGATCAGGTCCTCGGCCAACTGTCGAGCGCGTTCGTCGATCCGGTGCAGCGGCTCGATGCGCGCGGAATGCAGGATTGCGGCCGTCAAACCGGCCTCTCGAGCGTGATGCAGGTAGACGGAGTTAAGGACGTGCCGCGCCGCCGGATTCAGACCGAAGCTGATGTTCGAGAGCCCGAGGAGGAGTCCGACGCCGGGCAGTTCCTCCTTCACGAGACGGATGCCCTCGAGCGTCTCGAGCCCGAGCTTGCGATCGTCTTCGTTGCCCGTGCAGATCGTGAACGTGAGGACGTCGAACAGGATGTCCTCCGGACGCAGGCCCCAGTCCTCGACGCAGATCGTGTGGATGCGTTTCGCTATCCGCAGCTTGTCCGCCGCGGTCTTCGCCATCCCGGCTTCGTCGATCGTCAGCGCGATGACGGCCGCTCCGTGCTCCTTGACGAGCGGCAAGACCTTCTCGATGCGCTCGAGTCCGTCCTCGAGGTTGATCGAGTTCACGATCGAGCGACCGCCGCACAGCTCGAGCGCGATCTTCAGGACGGGTTGCTCCGTCGAGTCGATCATCAGCGGCACGGGCACGTCGGAGCGATAGCGCGTCACGACAGACGTCATGTCCGCGACCTCGTTGCGCCCGACGTACGCCGTGCACACGTCGAGGACGTGCGACCCGTCGCGCACTTGCTCGCGACCCATGCCGACCATCGTCTCGATGTCCTCCTTGATGAGCGCCTCGCGGAAAGCCTTGCTGCCATTCGCGTTCGAGCGCTCGCCGACGAAGAGGATCGAGTTGTCCTGCACCAAGGGAACCGCGGAATAGATGCTGGAAACCTGCGCTTGGTGCGCCGGCTTGCGCCGCGCCGGCGCGCGTTTTCCGATTCGTCGCGCGACTGCCGCCATGTGTGCCGGCGTCGTTCCGCAGCAACCTCCGACGACGTTCAGCCCGTCCTCCACGACGAAGCGCTCGAGCCAATCGGCGAGCTCCTCGGGCGTCAGCGGGTAGAAGGGCTTGCCGTCGACGAGCAGCGGCAACCCGGCGTTCGGGTAGACCATCGGACGCTTGCGGCACGTCTGACCGAGCAAGCGCACGTGCTCGCCCATCTCGCGCGGGCCGGTCGCGCAATTGATGCCGAGGACGTCGATCGGATACGGATCGAGCAGCGTGATCGCCGCGCCCATCTCCGTGCCGACGAGCATCGTGCCCGTCACTTCCATCGTGACGCTGACGAAGATCGCGTGATCGCCCTTCGCTTCGGCACGCGCTTGAATCACTCCATTCAGCGCGGCCTTGATCTGCAGCGGATCTTGGCACGTCTCGATGAGAAATCCGTCGATGCAGCCTTCGATCAATCCGCGAGCTTGCTCGAGATAGCTTTCCTTGAGGGCGGCGTACGGCGCGTGCCCGAGCGTCGCGAGCTTCGTCCCCGGCCCCATGGATCCCAGCGCGAACCGCGGCTTGTCCGGCGTCGAGTAGTTGGCGCACGCCGCCTTCGCTACCTGCGCGGCGGCGCGATTGATGTCGCGCGCCCTGTCCGCGATGCCGAACTCCGCCAAGACGTGCGGCATCGCGCCGAACGTGTTCGTCTCGACGATGTCGCAGCCCGCCTCGAGGTAGCTCTCGTGAATCTTCTGGATGACATCAGGGCGCGTCAAATTGACGAAATCGACGCAGTTTTCGTGGCCGTGGTAGTCCCTCTCGAGATCGAGGTGAGCCGCATGGATCTGCGTGCCCATCGCACCGTCGAGGACCAGGACGCGCTCTTCGAGCGCGCGGCGTAGAGGGGTCGTCATGATGCGCTGCGCGTGCTCTTCACGCCCGTCGCCACGAGCGTCATGAAGTGAGGAGGCTGCGGGTCGCGCGCCGCACGCTGGATGGCCAACCGCTCGAACCCCGCGTCGGCGAGCAACGCCGCGAGCGCCTGCTCCGTGAAGCCGAGGTGGCGGTGCTGCAGCTGTTCCTTGACCCACGCTTCCGCATGCGCGAGCAAGTCGATGACGAGCAGTCGTCCACCGGGGACGAGCACGCGGCGCGCTTCCCTCAACGCCTGGGCGGGTTCGGCCGCGTGATGCAGTGCCTGCGACAGGACCGCGACGTCGAAGCTCGCGTCGGAGAGCGGCAGATCCTGGATGTCACCCTCGACCGTCTTGAGGTTCGCGACGCCCTTCTGCGCCGCTCGCGAACGCAATCGCGCGAGCATCTCCGGCGATACGTCGACGGCCGTCACTTCGTTCGCGACGTCCGCGAGCATCAAGGTCAGGAGCCCATCGCCGATACCGAGATCGACGTACCGACCGCGGGGCGCGAGCTGGATGATCGCGCGCGCCAACCCTTCCCACGTGCGACCCGGCAGGACCTGGTCCTCGAACGTCGCGGCGACGCGATCGAAGTACTGACGCGAGTCCTCGCGCCGCCGATCGCGCAACGTCTCGAGCCCGGCGAGGTCCGCCTCGAACTCGGGGCTCGTCTTGTTCTCGAGCAGCACGTCGTTCCACAACGCCGCCGCCGGACCGGGCGCGAGCGAGTGGAGCGAACGGCGCCCATCGCGCCGGTTGACGACGAGTCCGACTTCCTCGAGCAGCGCGAGGTGCGTCGACACGCGCGATTGACCGACGTTCAGGACCTCCATGAGGTCCGAGCCCGAGAGCTCCTCTTGTGCCAGCAGATGGAGGATGCGCAGGCGGGTTTCGTCGGCGAGGGCCTTCAGGAGACGCGAGGTTCCGGTGAGACCTATCATGGTTTCCGCATATCATGATCGGACGCGTCAGGGCCGCAAGGGGAGAGCTGAACCCGTTCTTCGTGCCGTCTCCGTGGTCACGGACTCGAGGGACGGGGGGGCAGCTGCCCACCGGACTCGAGATTCGCTCCGGACCGAGAATCGATCTGGGGTGCCGTCGGTTCGCCGTCCTTACAAGTCGATTTGCAAGACGCGGCCAGTCCCGGCCGTGAGCCTTGTCGGGCGCATCAGGACACCGAATCCGTCGTGGAATTCCGTCGGCCCCAGGTTTGCTGACCACCGGCGGAGGCGCGTCGTCGATCGAGCCGCGATCGACAACCGACTTCTGGCGGTTCAGGCCGTCTTGGATCGAGCTCGCGGTCCGCGAGGTCGCTCCACACTCTCTCCGCTCCCCTTTTCCACGGGCACAGAAGAGCGCTCGGCCTGCTCGCAGTTTGCACCCGAGCAGGCCATCCCTGACGGGCACTCCTCGAACCTTGGACCGACCGTCGACGATGAATCTCTCCGCGAGCCATCTCAAGCGCTACAAGGACATCGCCTCACTGCTCTGGCGATACGGTCGCTCCGACCTCGCCAAGCAAATGCAGGCGGACAACACCTTCGAGACCGAAGAAACTGTCCCCATCGATCCCGACGGCGCACCCGAGCGCTTGGCGAAGGATCTCGAGGGCATGGGCCCGACCTACGTCAAGATCGGTCAGGTGCTCGCCGGTCGGCCCGATCTGATGCCCTTGGCGTACCGCCAAGCTTTGGCTCGGCTCCAGGACGACGTGAAGCCCTTTGCCTACGAGGAGGTGGAGCGGATCGTCGAGAGGGAGATCGGTGCTCGTATCTCGAAGGCCTTCTCGCGCTTCGATCGAGAGCCCATCGCGGCCGCATCCTTGGGTCAAGTCCACTCGGCTGCCTTGCGCGACGGACGAGCCGTCGTCGTCAAGGTCCAACGTCCCGACATCCGGCCGCAGATCGCCGAGGACTTCGAAGTCCTCGCGCAGATCGCACGCCTGTTGGACCGTCACACCGACGCCGGCCGTCGCATGCGCTTCTCGAGCACCCTCGAGGAGTTCCGCACCACGATCGCGCACGAGCTCGACTACGAGCGCGAGGCGCAGAACCTGATCACCGTCGCGGAGAAC
>Ga0163147_10002768_pt1 | contig 24358 bp, 16 predicted proteins | sample OliLakLV19MP6G1_FD_148597 | JGI IMG/M metagenome (GOLD analysis project Ga0163147, IMG submission 148597) | Freshwater microbial mat bacterial communities from Lake Vanda, McMurdo Dry Valleys, Antarctica- Oligotrophic Lake LV.19.MP6.G1 | ecosystem: Environmental > Aquatic > Freshwater > Lake >...
ATATTGTTCTGGGAAGTCCCCAGTGACAAATGAATGACTCCGGGCAAATACTGGCGAATAACTGCTTCAAGATTTTCTAGTATAGTTGATTATAACTGTCTGAGGTAATATTGGGAACTAGATTTTTAACTAGTTGCACTGATAACTTACAACAACACACTGAGTTTATGACGCTTATGGAGCAGCTGTCGAAAAGTCGCCAAGAAGTGACAAGAAAATCGTCTATTTTGACAACCGTTCCATAAGCGAGTCAAAAGATGGGGAACTCCATAACTATTTAAGTCACTTACTAGTCATAATTTGCAATGCAAGCACTGCCTCAGAATCTATGCAGCTTAGAGGTACATTGTCTAAGAAAATGATCAGGTATTGATGGAAGTAAACTTTGTTAGCATTTACTTCGCATTCATAATTCCAATGTGATAATTAGATCGGCAGAAAAGCGAGGTACCGGAATCGAACCGGCGCAATATCCTTGGGAAGGATACGTACTACCTCTATACGAACCTCGCGCAGTTAATTAAACTTGCAGAAACTATTTCTCCTCTTCGACTATTTTGACCTCGTATTCGCCTGCCTCGGTGACAGTTACTACTTCGTATTCAATCCCGCAGAATTCACATTCGAAGAAGTCCCCGGCACTTAAACCGTCTGCGACTACAATTTCATTATTACACTCAGGACACTTAAACTTTTTGCCAGAAGTTGCAAGTTTGCTCATTTGGATAGAAATACTTGTATAATCTAATTATGCCAATTATAGCTGGTAATACAGAAATTGAAAAATACACTTTAAGAGGACAGGATCTGTGGTTTAAGCGTGAGGACTACAATCCTTCTGGTTCGTTCAAAGACAGACTGATTGCATACTTGTGGCCCAGATTATTGCAGGCAAGCTACCCGGAAATCGTGCTGAGTAGTTCAGGTAATATGGCCATTAGCTTGCTCTACTGGCAGATACATTCTCAGGAAAAACTGGGAAGTAAACTGAGAATTTTTATTGCTGATAATTTGCCTGAGTCCAAAGAACTGAAGTTGAGCGAGTTAGCAAGCCAAGCTGGAGCGCTAATTATCAAATCAGCAAAACCCAAATCTCAGGCCATTAGCTACGCTAAAACTCAAAATGCCTTCTTACTAAGAGGTTCTGAAGTGGACGAATACGCGGATTCTTACCATTCTTTAGCGGATGAGATTGTAGCCTATCAAGTGGCGCAGAATTTTCCTTTCTCAGAAATCTTCATTTGCTGCAGTTCGGCAACAGCTGCCCAGGGTTTACTAGAGGGACTTTTGACCTATAAGACTTGGCGTCACGGCAAAGTGTTCCTGGTACAAACCAGTCATATCAACCCATTTGCCAAGGAATTTGATGCAGACTTTAGCTATGAATCTGAAACCAAGGCGAACGCCATAGCTGATCGTATTGCCAGACGCAAGCCTAGAGTGTTGGAGCTACTGGCGGCGATGCAGGGCAGTGGCGTGGTAGTTAGCAATGTTGAGATTGAGCAGGGACTGGCAAGCTGGCGGGAGCTATTCCCGACTTCTGGGAATTACACCGGCAATACAGTTTTGAGCTTAGCAGGGATGTTAAAGCTACGCCAAAAAGGCTACAATTTTGCTAAGCCCCTGATCATTGTCAGTGGAAATTAGACTTTTAAACTAAATTAGGAATACATATGGACATACTCAATTATATTTTTGGAGCTGCATTCGTCGCCACAATAGCTGCATTTCTGATTTATTGGTTAATTGTACCCATTTTAACCACTCCATTTTTTATTTCCAGTATCAAAGACATGCTGGCCACCTTTGAATTAGCAAAACTGCAGAGCACCGACAGAATGGTTGATCTCGGCTCAGGTGATGGCCGCGTGGTATTGGCTGCTTCCAGGGTGTGTGATTACGCCGAAGGAGTAGAAATTAATCCTTTTCTGACCTTATTTGCTAGGTTTATGGCAGTTATCTCCGCCAATGGAAGTCTTAGATTCAAAAACCAAGATTTCTGGCAGGTAGACTTGAGTAGTTTTGACGTAGTATTTATCTATTTATCGCCAAGCTCGTTATGGAAGCTAAAGCTCAAATTGGCTAAAGAATTACAGTCTGGAACCAGGATTGTCAGTCATTCCTTTAAGATTAAGGGCTGGAATGCAGTTGACACCATAAAGGTTGGCAAAAAAACTCATTACCTCTATATAATGGGCCAACAAACTTAATCAATCTTCAGTTAATAATATGTCCACTACAGAAACTATTCTTGCACAAATCAATCAAAAGCTTGGTCAACAACCGTTATTTTTTATTGCTCCCGAAACTGAGCGAGGCATGGGCTTGGAGAAATTGTTAGAAAATTACTTTGTAATAGCCGCAAATGCCGACGCCACCTCAGCCTGGTTGGAGGGCTTACTGAAAGGTAAGTTGATTAAGGAGTCAGGCGGTAGTACTAAATTACTAGCCAATCAAGAGTTCCAGGCTTTTGTCCAGAGTAAATTCACCAAAGATGCCTTCCGTTTAAACAATAGCAGTCGCAAGATTAACCTGCAGTTTTTCAAATCTACTAGTGATGAGTCTGTGCCTATTCTAACGCAGGCTGGGATCATCCCTACCGTCTTAAATAACTCTGCAGAGTTGACCAGGCAGTTAGAAAATAAAGTAAAACAGTACCAAATTCTCTTGAACTCCCCAGTGGTAGATCATTTGCCTGAGTCGCAGATTATCGCTTTACAGGACTTTGACGAAACCAAATTTAAGTCAGTGTTTAAAAGTAGTGGCTTAGCTCTACAATTACCATTTGGGCACACTGGCTCGTCCACTTACTTGATTGATGATACTGAAAAAGGTCGCCAAAATTTGACAGAACTGCAAGCAATCAGACAAAGTTTTCCTAAACGCGTGGCTAGAATAGTGCGCAAAATTGAAGGATTACCATTGACGATAAATGCCTGCAATTATGGTGAGTCAACATTTTCCGGAGGGCTCTCGTATCAATACACAGGTATTGCCCAACTAACTGCATTGTCAAGCGCCACAGTTGGTAATGACTGGAGTTTGCCGAAAGAATTTATTACTGAGCAACTGAGAGGAGAAATTGCGGACTTAGCGCAACTAATTGGACAGGTCTTGCATAAACAATTCAATTTTAGAGGTTTATTTGGCTTGGACTTAATTTGGGAAGTAGAAACAAATAAGCTTTATTTGATTGAAATTAATCCGAGGCAAACAGCCTCAATCCCAATGCATACTAAATTGCAGCTAGAGGCGGGACAGATTCCTTTGTCTGTACTGCATTTGGCAGAGTTCTTGCGACTTGACCTGCAAGAATTGAAAATTAATAGTCAAGATTATTCTTTGGAAGCGCTACAGCCATTTGCAGCGTCCCAAGTATTTCTCAGATCTCAAAGCCGCCAGAGTTTTGCTGTACCCGCCTCCAAGCTCAATCCTGGTGTTTATCGTCAACAAAGCGACAGTGCTGCGCGCGAGGCGATAGCAGCAGGACGCGGCGATGATGTTATCTACTTGGACGCTGACGAAGATCGCCCCATTATTAGGCAGGGGGAGGGCTATAGCTTGGATGACTTTAGTACAGATGGCTTTCTGCTCTTGATAAAACCCACTGGTACAACTATTGAATTCAATGAAGAGATGGCTAGGCTAAAAATTAGGCAGTCATTGGGCATGTATACTGCCGGCAGGGTGCAATTATTGCCGTTGGCTCAAGACGCCTTACAAAAAATTGGTTCTGTGTTAAGTTAATAATAATTATATGGCGAAAGCATACTCTGATCACAATCATATCTATCTGAGCAAGCAAATTGACGAGAATACAGTAGTACACACTATTCATCCTATTGCGGGGAACTTTCTCCAGCAGTACTTTGAGCTGCCAATAGCTGGCAAAAGAGTGATTACTCCGTATTATATAAACGTGAAAAAGCGCAAGGATCTGAACGCTTTAGTAGGCAAGGGAACCCCTGAGGAGATAGTTTTGGAAGCTAAAGTGTGGGCGCAGGCTAAAAAGCAGAACTTACGAAGGTATAGCCCCAGCGAAACTAGGCAGTTTATGGAGCAAGTAGGAATTGGTATAGATTGTGGAGGTCTTGTGGCCAATACTTTAGCGCACTATTTTCAAGTCCAGCGTAGGGCAGGGTTTTACCGTCAGCTGAAGTACAGCAACATGAGTTGGCGAGCTCGAATTGCTAGATGGTTAAGACCAGCTACTAACCTGAGTGCTGACGAGCTGACTTCTGGTCTTAATGCCATCGTGATAGATCTAAATCAAGTCCGCCCTGGTGATCTAATCAGAGGTGTGGGTAAACAGCGCAATTCATTTCATGTGGCTTTAGTCACCGAGGTGGTGGCGCAAATTGTTGCAGGAACAGAGACTGCCAAAGAGACAGTTGTAAAGATTAGCTACGTACATTCACATCGAGGCTATGGAGCGGATCACGGTGTGCGCCGAGGCGAAGTAGTGATTAGTGATGGCTCCAAGCCATGGTGGGAACAACAATGGTTAGATAACCATAGTGACGGCAAGAATTATCTACTTGAGAATGATTTATTACCGTTCAAAGCTGACTGCGGATTTAGGCGCTTGTTGCTCCTCAAGAATTAAGCACTAATTATTAAACGCTGAATTATCACTTGACACTCAACTCTGCTAAGTGCTATAAATTCAGTAATAACTGATATTTCTTGTTTATGTTAACTGTCAGACAGAGATTATTATTGAAGTCTATTATCGAAGAATTTATACATTCTGCGCAAGCAGTGGGCTCTTTGAATATTAGTGATAAATACGATTTGCAAGTATCTCCAGCCACCATCCGCAATGAAATGGCGCACTTGGCTGAATTAGGACTATTGGGCAAAACCCATGCCTCTTCAGGACGTGTACCGACTACCAGAGCGCTAAAGTGGTTCCTCGACGAGGTTCTCGACACCTATGAAGAGATCGACCCTTTTACTGCTGCAACAGTGCGTGAGCAAATGTTCCAGAATAGATTCAACGCCGATAGATTGCTGGGTGACTCAATCAGAAGTCTACACAAACTTACAGGCAATACAGTAGTGGCCACCCTTGGTGACAAACGCTATATCTCTGGATTATCAACTTTCTTGGACCAGCCCGAGTATGCTGACGTGCAGAGATTGAAAAAAATCTTGAATCTATTGGAAGACTATGCAGTTATGCATGACATGTTCACTCAATATGACAGAGTCAGCACAGTGAAAGTCCTTATTGGTGAAGAAACTGGGATTGACCAGTTTTATGATAGTGCAGTCGCGTTTGCTGCTATCAAGTTACATGGTGAAGCAGAAGGTTATATAAGTGTGGTTGGCCCCAACCGCATGAATTATGCTCGAGTCATTCCTGCCATTAAATACATTGTCCAAAGTATTCAGGACGTGGTGCAAGGCTGGTAGTATTCGTAAGTTATAATAATTACTCATATTTAATTGAATTAATCTGTCACTATTATGTCGGATAAAATTATAAAAGAGACCCTAGAAGAGTTGCAAGCAGCTTTGAGCGCTGAGAAAGAAGCTAAATTGATGGCCTTAGCCGATTTAGAAAACTACCGTAAACGTATGGAACGTGAAAGGCAGGAATTAATTACATACTCAAATCTCTCAATTCTCAAAGCAATTGCTGATACATTAGACGATTTTGAGCGCATGATTACAGACTTAGAGCAACCTGGACAAGAAGATAAGATCGATGCGTTCAAAACTGTTTTTGATAAGACCAAAGGTATTTTACGAGATTATAGTGTTGAAGAGATCGAGGTTAATATCGGCGATAAATTAAATCCAGCATTAATGGAAGCGATTGGTACAGTCACTGTTGCCGAAGCTGAAAAGGCCAATACAGTCATTCATATTGCTCAGAAAGGGTATCGACTGACTAATAAAGACTTGGTGGTAAGACACGCACGAGTAATTGTGGGCAAGCTGGGTTGATTCACAACTAAATTTAATGTCTTCAAATAAGTAAATTAATTAAATTTTTAATTCTAACTAATATGGGAAAAATTATTGGAATAGATCTTGGTACTACTAATTCAGCTATGGCTTACGTAGTATCAGGCAAGGCTGAAATTATTGCTAATAGTGAAGGTATGCGCACTACACCTTCAATTATCGCTGTATCGGAAGATACCAAGGAAGTATTGGCTGGCTTACCTGCCAAGAACCAAATGGTCACCAATCCTGGCCAGACATTTTATTCAATTAAGAGATTGATTGGGCGCCGCTATGAGGATGTGGCCAAGGAAATTAAGAATTTCCCATTCTCAGTACGTAAGTCTGCGAAGGGTGGAGTGGATGTTAATTTTGGAGGAGAATGGTTAGCACCTGAGGCAATTTCTGCCAAAGTTCTGGCTAAATTGAAGGCTGACGCAGAAAAGTTTTTAGGCGAGCCTGTGACAGAAGCTGTGATTACAGTGCCAGCATATTTTGATGACTCACAAAGACAAGCCACTAAGAATGCTGGTAAGATTGCTGGTTTAGAGGTCAAAAGAATTATCAATGAACCAACTGCAGCAGCCCTGGCCTATGGTCTGGACCAGGAAAGTGATAAGAAGATTGCAGTTTACGATTTGGGCGGAGGTACTTTTGATATCTCAGTATTAGAAATTGGCGATGGAGTGTTTGAAGTACTATCTACCAATGGTGATACGCATTTAGGTGGAGACGATTTCGACAATAAAATTATCGATTGGGTGATTGAAAAATTCAAAGGCGAAACAGGTGTGGACTTGCGAAAAGATGTTGCCGCCTTACAAAGAATCAAGGAGGCCGGAGAAAAAGCCAAGATCACTTTGTCTAGCGCTGAGACTACCGAGATTAACTTGCCTTACATCACCGCAGACTCATCTGGCCCAAAGCACTTGAAGTATGCAATGACAAGATCTGACCTAGAAAAGCTAGTTAGTGATTTAGTGGACCGCACGATTGAGCCTTTACGTAAAGCTATGAGTGACGCCAAGGTTAGTATTAGTGATATTCATGATGTGGTCTTAGTCGGTGGGATGACCAGAATGCCAATGGTTAAACGAAAAGTAGAAGAGTTTTTTGGCAAAAAACCGCACGAGGGTGTCAATCCTGATGAGGTAGTTGCTATTGGCGCTGCTCTGCAAGGAGCCGTAATGTCAGGTGACTCCAGCGTCAAAGATGTCACTTTGTTGGATGTAACTCCACTGACACTGGGTATCGAGACTATGGGAGGTGTAAGGACACCCCTGATTGAGCGTAATACCACCATTCCCACTGAGAAGTCTCAAGTGTTCTCTACTGCTGCGGATAGTCAAACTGCTGTAGAGATCCATGTCCTCCAAGGTGAAAGGGAGATGGCAGCTGATAACAAAACTCTAGCTAAATTTATTTTGGATGGTATTCCGCCCGCACCAAGAGGTGTGCCTCAAGTCGAGGTCAAGTTTAAAATTGATGCTAATGGAATCTTGAGTGTTAGCGCTGTGGACAAAGCAACTAGCAAGCAGCAAACTGTGACAATCACCGCCTCAACCCAAATGAGCGATGCAGATGTAGAGAAGCTGGTCAAGGAAGCTGAAACAAATGCAAAGCAAGATAAAGAGAAGCGTGAGCGTGCAGAAGTGAAAAACAATGCTGACAGTCTGATTTTCCAAGTAGAAAAGTTCCTAAAGGACTACAAGGACAAGGTTTCTAGCGAGGATAGCCAGAAGATGCAGGAAGAGTCTGAAGCATTGAAAAAAGCTGTAGAAACTGATAGTTTTGACCTGGAAGATGTCAAAGCTAAGCTTGAAAGCCTAAGTACTTTAATGTTGGAGAAGGGCAAAGCTATGTACGAGTCTGCTGCCACCGCTGAAAATGCCACTACAGCTGCTGATGAAGCTCAAGCTAAGTCCGAGACTGATACAGAGTCCGGATCAGAGTCTAGGCCGCAAAGCACTGCCGGCGCTGAAGGCGAAGTGGTTGAAGAAGATAAATCTAAATAAGAGGAACTAATAGTAATTAGTAATAAATAAGAGCAACATGCTCTTTGACTAGGTGCGGGCTCAGTGGGGATTTACACTGAGCTCGTTTCTGTAGAGTCAGCCAAACATAAAAATTAATCAGTTCTCATATTCATAGCGACTAGTATTTTACTAACAGATTGCGTACAATTTCGCTAGATGCCGACAGAACCATATCCAATTCAGGAACCTTATAAATCGGGGCATTTGGCCGTCTCTGCTATCCACCAGATCTACTATGAAGAATCTGGCAACCCGCAGGGTCTGCCAATTGTACATGTTCATGGTGGTCCAGGTAGTAAGACTAAGGCTGCAAATCGCAGTTTTTATGATCCCCAGAAATATAGAATTATTCTTTATGACCAACGAGGTTGTGGTCTAAGCACTCCAGCGGGCGAAACAAAAGAAAATACCACTTGGGATTTAGTTGATGACCTTCACAAGCTCAAATCTCACTTGCAGATAACCGAAACTTGGTACGTCTCGGGTGGAAGCTGGGGCAGTACATTGGCCTTGGCCTACGCACAGAAATATCCTGAAGAAGTCCGTTATTTGTTCTTGCGTAGCCTTTATACCTTTACTCAAGCTGAAGAAGACTGGTACTTCAAATTTGGAGCTAACCAATTTTCTCCAGACAGCTGGGCAGAATTTATAGAGACCATTGGCTATCAGGGTGAGTATGGAGGCGCTTTGATTGATTATTTAATTGAAATTTTGGCTACTGAAGATGGAGCTAAAAGACTTACAATTGCTAGTGCAATTGGCAAATGGGAACGTAGTATTATCAAATTAGTTCCCGACGAAATCCAGCCAGCAGCTTCCATTCAGGAAATGAATAGTGCACAAATCTTTATGCATTACGTTAAGCATAAAGGCTGGCTGACTGAAAGACAGTTACTCAATAATATGCCACGAATCCAGCAAATCCCTGGCTGTATTATTCATGGACGCTATGACCTCTTAATTCCTGCCAGCATTCCTTGGGAACTTCATGAGTCTTGGCCACTGGCAGAACTATTTCTAATCCCCACAGCTGGTCATCATAATTCTGACCCAGGCATGACTGAGAAAATCCTGGAGATTACCGCAAAGATTTAAGGAGCTAGTGAGCCGAAATTAAATAGAAATAGTGGAAATTTAGTGATCAATTACGTTAAAATTAACGATGGAAAAAGAAAAACCTACAACTAACAAACAACTTGCTCAGCGGAAGGTGGTGCTATTCGATGGCGACGAATTTTATGGACTAACTTTAGACATGGTGCTGTTTAACCTCCAGCAGCCATCTGCATTTAAGGTTAATAATAAACCGGCATACGAGCAGTTTAAAAAGGATTTGGCAGCAAATATGTATAAGTCTGGAATTTACATAATGGATGAATTTTTTGGCAATGGCAATCTTAGCCGCACCGACTTTGTTGCAGAGATCAAGAAATTAGACCCTGATGCCACAGTGATTTGCTATACAGTTTCACAACCAGAGGAAGTAGAAGAAAAGGCAATGTATAGTCATTTTATCTTGAAGTCGGGCAAGTCCAATGAGAATTCATTGATTAAGATTTTGAGTGAGATACTGCAAGTTGACTTCGTCATGAATAATAACGATCCAGAGTATGAACTTAGTGACAAGCATAGCCGCTAAATTTTTAGCTTAATTAATCACTTAGCCATTGCAAGAATATATTTTTGTCAAAGGAGCCAGGTCTCATAATCTCAAAAATATCGACGTAAAACTACCCAAGAATAAATTGGTGGTAATTACTGGAGTATCGGGATCTGGTAAGTCCTCGCTGGCATTTGACACAATTTATGCTGAGGGACAGCGTAGATATGTCGAATCTCTCTCTTCCTACGCTAGGCAATTCCTGGGCGTGATGGACAAGCCTGACGTAGATTATATTGAAGGACTCTCACCAGCAATCTCTATAGATCAAAAAACTTCAGGACATAATCCTCGCTCTACGGTAGGTACAGTTACTGAGATTTACGACTATTTGAGGTTGCTGTTTGCCAGAGTGGGTCACCCTCATAGCCCAACTACTGGCAAACGTCTACAATCCCAGACTGTGCAGGAGATTGTCGACACAGTATTGGCATACCCACGCAAGTATCAAGAACAGCTTAAGGGACTGCCAGCAAAAGTGCTTATCCTGTCTCCAGTAGTGAAAAACCGCAAGGGTACTTATGAAGAATTATTCTCACGCTTTTTGGCTCAGGGATATACGAGAGCCAGAGTTGATGGCGAGATTTTTTCCTTGGAAGAAGAAATCAAACTGGATAAATTTAAGAAACACAATATTGAGTTAGTGGTAGACCGCTTAGTTCTGCCAGCAGTAGACTTGCAGGTTGAAGTTAGTGACTTAGCAGTGGAAACCCAAAAAGAATTTTTGAAAAGATTGACCGATTCAATTGAGACTTCTATCAATCTTGGTGATGGCGAGGTGTTGATTAACTTACCGGATTTAAGCGTGGAAAACTTCTATTCTGAGGATTTAGTCGACCCAGAGACTGGTGAATCTTTTCCCAAGGTTGAGCCCAACTCTTTTTCATTCAATTCTCCTTACGGCGCTTGCCCAAAGTGCAACGGCTTAGGCACGATCAAAGACATTGATCCAGTCCTGCTTTATAATCCAAGTCTCTCAGTGTCTGAGGGAGGTATATTTCCTTGGGCGAAAATGGCAGATAATCCAGACTCGTGGAGTATGCAACTGCTCAAGGCAGTCGCTAGAAATGAAGGCTTTGATTTGCGAGAACCCATAGGCAAAATGAAATCTGAGGACCTGCAAATGGTGCTATATGGCACTGGCGAAAAAAGTTATGAATTTCAATATGTCAGACAAATGGATGGGCGTGATAGCAAATACGAGCGGCCATTTGAGGGTGTAATTCCTACGTTACTGCGCAGATATGAAGAGACTGATTCGGATTATATTCGAGAAGATATTGAGCAATACATGCGCGAGAGGCTTTGCGATACTTGCGCTGGAAAGCGACTCAAGCCAACTAGTTTGGCCGTAACTATTCTGTGCAGAAATATTTTCGAGGTGGGAAATTTACCAATTGACGATTTTCTGTCTTGGGTGCAACAAAGTTTACTGATCCCTGTAACAATCGCGGGAGTAGTGGACCCACAGGTCCTTGAAGCTGACGCACTCACCAGCCAGGAATACAATATTGCCAACAGGATTTTGAAAGAGATTAATACCAGAGCCAACTTTCTAGTTGCAGTGGGCTTGAATTACCTAACTTTGAATCGCACTGCCAAAACACTATCTGGTGGTGAGTCTCAGCGGATTCGCTTGGCCTCACAAATTGGCACAGGGTTGACTGGAGTATTATATGTTTTGGACGAGCCCTCGGTAGGTTTGCATCAATCTGATAATGAACGTCTGTTGCGCAGCTTACAAGAGTTAAGGGATCTGGGCAATACTGTATTGGTAGTGGAGCACGATGAAGACACAGTTAAGCAGGCAGACTATATAGTTGATATTGGTCCAGCAGCCGGTGAGCATGGGGGAGAACTAGTAGCCAGTGGTACCTTGCCAGAATTCTTGAAGCATCCTACTTCTCTAACTGCCAAATATCTTAGAGGTGAAATAAAAATTAGTAGGGCTGATATTGTAGCAGAGGCTAAACTAATCGTACCTAAATTTGAATTAGTGCGCAAAGCTCAAACCAAGGCTAGTAAGTACTTGAAAGTCATTGGAGCTAGCCAAAACAATTTAAAGAACTTAGATGTGTCATTCCCATTGGGGCAATTTGTCGTGGTCACTGGTGTCTCAGGTTCTGGTAAGTCTTCCTTGGTGAATGAGATTTTGTATCCAAGCCTAGCTAAGTTTCTATATAAATCTAAAATCGAAATTGGTAAACACTTGGCTGTAGAAGGCATGGAGCAAATAGACAAAGTAGTAAATATTGACCAGTCACCAATTGGCAGAACGCCTAGATCGAACCCGGCTACATACACAGGGGTATTTACTGCTATCCGTGAACTTTTTGCTAGCTCCCGTGAGGCCAAGACCAGAGGATATACTGTTGGTAGGTTCAGCTTCAATACCAAAGGTGGTCGCTGCGAGAATTGCAAAGGAGACGGTTTACTAAGAATCGAAATGCAGTTCCTGCCAGATGTATATGTAAAATGCGAAACCTGCAACGGCAGACGTTACAATCGTGAGACTTTGCAGATTGACTTCAAAGGCAAAAATATTGCTCAGGTTTTAGAAATGACAGTAGAAGAGTCAGTGGAGTTTTTTGCAAATATACCAGCAATTTGTAGCAAGATGCAAACACTTTTGGCAGTTGGCTTAGGGTACATTCGTTTAGGTCAGCAGGCTACTACACTTTCCGGCGGAGAGGCTCAGAGAGTCAAATTAGCCACCGAACTTAGCAAAAGATCTACAGGCAAAACAGTATTTATCCTGGATGAACCAACTACTGGCTTGCACTTTGATGACGTGCGCAAACTCTTGGTAATGTTGCACTCCTTAGTATTAAAGGGTAATTCTGTCATTGTCATTGAGCACAATTTGGATTTGATCAAGACAGCCGATTGGTTGATTGATCTTGGACCTGCTGGAGGTGTCAAAGGAGGTGAGTTAATTGCTATTGGCACGCCTGAGGAAGTGTCACAAAATCCAGCTAGTCTTACCGGACAGTGGCTCAAGAAAGTATTAAACTCGTAGAAATATGTTTGCCAAAGCGCTGCAATTATCAAAAACATTGGCCTTCGGACTGGTATTCATCGGTGTAGTGTGCGTGCAATTTTTCTACGATGCCAACAATCTTCCAATAGGTTTTGAATCAGCCAAAGTCCAAGCCTTACAGACTATAGCAGTGATCGCACTTTTGTATATCTTGCTGCTGCTGCCACTAGACTTATGGCAGCAATATAGAAAATCAGGCAACCTGAAGAATCTTCTACAGAAACTGCGGCCTGTATTATTTCTGAACCTACCTGTATTATTTGCTGTAGGGTTAATTGTTTGGAGTATTATTAATTCTCCTTTTCAAACAATTGCCGTTGAAGGTAACCCTTTCAGATATAGCGGCCTCTGGACGATTCTGGCACTATTCGTGCTGTTGTATTTTAGCTGGGCATTTAGCCAGACTAAATTTCTAAAAATACTTTTGCTTGGCTACTTAGCATTAATAATACTGCACGCAATCTTAGGCTACGTCGATGTTAGTAGCCTCGACTGGGAATTAATAAAAACAGGCAACTATGTAAATGGCAATTTTGGTCAGGCCAATTTCTTTGGCAATACTATTGCTACTGGGATAATCATAGCTACTGTCTATTGCTTAGAAGCCTGGAGGACTAAAGATTACAAACTTATTTCAGTCCTACTGCTGGCAATTTTAATTCTTAGCGGAGTTTTAATTTTATCTTTTTCATATGGTACTTGGGTGATATTACCCGTAGTTCTCGGGGGGTATTTATTAGTGCGCTTTAGTAAATTAAATAGTGGCCGAAAATTATTACTTAGTCTGGGGTTACTGACAGTTGCTACTGTGTTAGTGTTGGTAGGAATTTACCAGTCCGATGAGGCTAGACGTCTGACTTGGGACGCAGTTGTTGTTCTAATTGCTCAGAGGCCATTCTGGGGTTATGGGCCAGATACTTTGAGCTATGCTCTACAAGCAGCAAAGCTACTACCCGACCGATTTATCGACAGATCACATAATATTATTTTGGATTTAATATTCAACTTTGGAATTTTAATTCTGCCTTCACTTGCACTGCTAGTTTCCCCGGTCATTCACAAGCTGTGGAGAATTAAAATTCCCAATACAATACAAATATTAATTCTCGGTTTAGTATTGTATTTCTTGACTGACTTATTTCATACCAAATCAGTGTTCCATTACGCGGAGGTGTTTATGTTTACTGGAATACTGCTTAATTATGTAACTACTGCAAAATCAGATCCCTCATAGAGTTCATTGCAGTGTAAGTGGCCAAGATTTTATAATTGCTTATCCCAGAGTTGCTAAGATCTTCCAAAAGTTTTGGCATTGAAGCATAGGTATTTATTTCGATATTGGATTTTGCCAAAGCGTATTTCAATCTCAAGTTCATGTCTAGCGCTCTGCTTCCCGCAAGATAAATCTGCCCAGTTAATGGAAGTAAGTTTAACTTTTCGAGTGGGCTGTCCCACAGCCAAGACACATCCCTGCCGTCAGCAATTTTATCGTTGATTAAGATCACAAGATTGAGAGGCTGTTTGCTATCAGCAAGCATATCAAGTAGGACAGCGAATCCCACGGGGTTTTTTACCAATAATAGCTGCAGTTGTACTGGGTTCTGCTTGTCACTTTTCTGGTAGATGATGGTCTCGCCACGTCCGAATGGTATAGGTGCTGACCTGATTGCTTTCACAAATTCCGGGGAATTAGCTAGACGTGTGTCCAATGCACGCACTACAGCGTAAGTAAACGCAAAGCTGTAGATATTGTGAAACCCCGGGAAGTTAATCTCAAAATCGGTGTTTTCAATATTTACTGCCCAGCCCAGGCTGTCTAATTGCTGCAGAGGGTTGAATATCAAGTTTTTTCGATCACTGGGGGTTTGAATTTGGTCATTCTCCAAATCTGGATCTTTCTGCGAAACTGCTTCGTACTGTATCCTTTGGGCTGCTCCGCTGACAAATATATATTCTTGCTGATTGGTCAATCCAGCCACGCAGTCCAGCACTTGAGGATCATCTGCATTTAATATTAGCCTTGCCTGTGGGTTTAGTTTTACTGCTTGAGTAACATGCTCCTTTGTACGGTTAATTTCACCATAAGCATCTAGTTGGTCTCTGAAGAAATTGGTGATGATGATGTAATCAGGTTTCAGCACTGCAGCGATTTTGGGGAAAGTGGCCTCCTCAACTTCGAAAATTGTATATGCAAATTGATTTACACCTATGACACGGAATTGCCTAACTACCTCTGTTACAAGCCCTCTGCTCAAGTTGGCGCCTCTGCTGTTTACCAAAACCTTTCCAGCTTTTAGCGAAATTAACGAGGAAGCTAGCAAAGTCTGTGTGCTAGTTTTGCCGTTTGTGCCAGTGATCACTATGACTTTACCAAACGACTTGCGGCTGCTGGCCAGAAATCCTGGAAATAGTCTTTCCACCACTAATCCAGGCAAGGCTGTGCCGCTACTGCCCCTGAGTTCCATCAGCTTGGCCAAGAGTTTGCCTATTAGTAGACCTAAAAATAGTTGTAATGATTGCATACTTATCTATATTGCTGAATTAAGCTCACAAGCTCTGCCACAGGACTAATAGTAGTAATTATGGTCTTAGGTGACATGTCATCGCCATATACAATTGTCAGTTTGGACATTGGCAAAGACTTACCTTCGTTTGTCTTGGTCAAATCTTGACTGAGTTTAATTTGCTGCTTCAGTTGAATGAGTTTATCCTTGTCTTTTTCTTTACGAATATCAATTCTAAATTCAGTTTGCATTTCTGCATTATCAGCGGGGAAAACATCGTCGATAATCAAGTTCAAGCGGTCGTCACGTTGTGAGAGTGTGGCGAAGAATATTGTAGCTTGGCCATCAACCAATTTGTCCTTCAGCTTTAAGAAAGTATTTGGGAATACTACCGCTTCCACCTTGGAAATCTGGTCTTCGATGGTAAGTATTGCCATTGGCTTGCTGTCTTTTTTCGTAAGAATTATCTTGATTGAACCAATCAAGCCAAGATATTTGTATTTTTGCTGCAGTTTGAACTTCTGCAGAGCAGAGTCCATGTTTCCTAAGGCAGAAATACTGTGTAACTCTCCGTTTAAGGTCAATAACTGGTACTTGTCTAAAGGATGCGAAGTAATGTAGCTGCCAATTAATTCCTTTTCCCAAAGTATTTTCTGGCTGGAATCTATATCGGCTACTACCGGCAATGGCGTGAGGTCGAATTGTAGCGCGCTGCCATCGCTGTTTACTTTGGTCATACCACTGAACATATCTACTTGCCCAATAGCGATACTCTTGAGCGACTTGCTGGCTTGGTCGAAAGCCACTGGCAGCGCCAGCAGTAATTGATTACGGTGCCCAAATTTATCCATGGTGCCAATTTTGATCAGGCATTCTATAGCTTTTTTATTGACTTTGTAGGGCAACATGCGCTTGGCAAAGTCGTCCAAGTGTTTGAACTTACCATTTTTTTCACGTTCTATAGTAATATTCTGTACCACTTTAAGGCCCACATTTTTAACAGCGCCTAGGCCAAAGCGAATATAACTCCCTTTCTCAATAGTAAAATAACTTTCAGATTTATTAATATCAGGTGGCAAAATTGTAAAGCCCAACTTGCGTGCTTCTGCCATATCAATGGTAATACGGTCAGTATCAGTAATATCAGAATGCATCAATCCGGCCATAAACTCGATGGGGTAGTTGGCCTTTAAGTAGGCGCACCAGTATGACACCAAAGCGTAACTGGCACTATGCGCTTTGTTAAAACCGTAATCTGCAAATGGCAATAGATATTCCCAGAGTTTGTCCGCGATTTCCTGAGAGTAATTTTTAGACATGACTCCCTTCTTGAAAATAGGTTCTTCCTTCTTCATGATATCTAGTTTCTTCTTGCTCATAGCTCTACGCAGCAGATCCGCTGCTCCCATGGTATAGCCTCCAATGTCCACAGCGATCTTGATAACTTGCTCTTGGTAAATAGCAAAGCCGTAGGTTTTCCCCACAATGGTCTTCATCTCAGGAACCAAATACTCTGGTTGTTTACGTCCATGCTTGCAGTCAATATAACCAGGTATATATTGCATAGGTCCAGGTCTATAGGCCGCACCCATAAAACAAATGTCTTCCAGAGTCTCTGGCTGCAGGTCCCTTAAATATTTTTGCATAGGAGGAGACTCGAACTGGAAAATACCGATTGTATCTCCACGACCGAAGAGCTTAAATGTCTTTTGGTCATCAAAAGGTATACGCTTGGTGTCGATTTTGACCCCATGATACTTTTCCACCAGGTCAATAGTGTTCTTGATGATGGTTAGATTGCGCAATCCCAGGAAATCGAATTTCATCAATCCCAATTCTTCCAGCCACGTGCCTTCTTGTTGAGTGACAACTTTGCGCCTAACATTACCTTCAGCATCTTTCGTGGCATTAGCAGCCGATTCAAACTGTACTGCCACATAATTCGTAATCGGCTCCGGCGTGATGAGATAGCCACAGGCGTGAGTGGATACGTGCCTCGCCATGCCTTCGATCTTCGTCACTGTGTCCTTTAAGGTGAGTAACTCGCTGCTGGAATTAATGATAGAGGCGAACTCAGGGTCATCCTGCATCATTTTGCCGATGGGTTTCACCTTACCAAATAGTACATGTACCAGTTTAGAAAGCTTATCTGTCACTGCCAGATCAATCTGCATTACTCGGCCCACATCGCGGATGGCGGCTTTTGTTTTCATGCGCCCAATTGCACAGATGGCGGAAACGTTTTCGTTGCCATATTTCTGTTTCACATAATCAATAACTTCATCACGCCGGTCATCCTGAAAATCCATATCAATATCAGGCGGGCTAGGGCGTTCGGGATTCAGAAAGCGTTCGAAATATAGCTCCCAGGAGATTGGCTCGACGTTAATAATATCTAAACAGTAGGCAACCACACTTCCTGCCGCTGATCCACGCACTCCCACGACTATTCCCTGTGATCTGGCCCAGCGAATAATGTCAGAGACTACTAACATATAATCGTCGTAACCTTTGTCGTGGATAATTTTCAGTTCATATTCGAGTCGAGCTTCTAGTTCTTTACTAATACCTCCATAGGCCGATTCTGCTCCTTTGAAGACCTCAGACCTTAATATTTCCCCTGCCGGTACATTTATCTGTTCAGGTAGAGTGGGGAGAAATCTGGGTTGCACCTGGGGGAAGCCTAATTTATATTCTTCTACACCTTCAGCCACACGCATTGTCGATTCTAATACCTCCGGGATGTCCTGGAAGTTAGACAGCATTTCTTCAGGCGTCTTAACATATGTATCGAGATATCCCTCTCTTTTCTTGGGATCTGTAAGTACCCGGCCATCTTTGATGGCAAATAGTATTTCCTGAGTGGTATTGTCTTCCTTATTTAGAAAATGAGCGTCGGTACTGGTAATCAGGGGCAATTTATAATCTGCAGCCAAATCGCGCAGGCGAGTATTGACTAGCATTTGTTGCTGCATCATCTCTATTTGCTCGGCTGTACGTCCCTTGGCAAAGTCATCATGCCAAACATCGCTATTGGCGAAGCCATTACGTTGAATCTCTAAGTAGAAATTATCTTTGAAAGTGCTTTGTAGATATTGCAACCAATAATCTACCTTTTTTTCTTCGCCACGCTTAATATGTCTGGCCAAAGGACCTGCCAAGCAGGCTGAAGTACAGATCAAACCTTCGCTGTATTTGGCTAGGGTTTCTGCGTCAATCCTAGGCTTAGAATAAAAGCCTTCGAGATGGCCGATGGATACTATTTTGCTGAGGTTCTGATAACCTATCTTGTTCTTGGCTAATAATAGTAAATGGTAATATTTAATGCCGTCAATCGGTTGCTTGTAGCTATGCTTGCCAGGTGCTAAGTAAATCTCACAGCCAATAATTGGTTTGAGGCCAAACTCTTTCGCGCCCAGCCAGAATTCTGTGGCACCGTACATAACTCCATGGTCGCTGATTGCCACGGCTGACATACCGCTATTCTTCACTTTTTCCATCAGCGGCTTTACACGGTTAAGCCCGTCTAGTAAGGAGTATTCAGTATGTACATGCAGATGAGTAAACGACATATTCCATTCTACTATGAAAGTTTGGCAACTCACCATCAATTCCCCTCCTTACGAACCAGATTAGAGAGACCAATAAAGCAGTTGCCAAGTAATCAACAAACAGTCTACTTCCTGACAACAGATTCACAAGGGTGGGAAAAGTTATATGTTGCATAACGATAGTCGCGAAGAAGATATTACACTATTTCTTAAAGACTAGGGACCTGCCACAACAGTGTCCTTGTTATATTGTTTAATCTTAAACGTATAAAACAATGGGAGGTTGTGAGTAATTATATTGATGAACACGGAAGTATCAGAAATCTCGAGGGTAGATAAGAAATTACTTGTGAAGATTGGAGAGCGAAAAGCCTCATACTATGTCAACTCAGGCATGGAAATATCTTAGTTTATTAGCTAACCCAGTCCTCCTGCAGTTGCGCAAATTTTTGCATTAATTCCAGCGGTGTAGTTTGGTTGAGATCGAGTTTCAATAGCTCATCCATGGCCTCTAGTTTTGCCTCAACGGCTGGATCTATTTGTGGGGTGTTATGTATTTCAGCTGGTTCAGTCAACTCATTAAAGCCTAATTGTTGGTAGTTGAGCTCGGTGGAAGTGGTTTTCTTGAGTTCGTTGGCGCGCTCAAGTACTTTGAGGATACTAGCAGCGCGGTCGGTAATCTCGGAATTAATCCCTGCTAATTTAGCCACGGCCACACCGAAAGATTTACTGGAAGCCCCTGACAAGACTTTGTGTGTAAAAGTTAGTTCTTTCCCCGGAATTGCCTCCACAAAATAGTTCTTGACATTGGCAAGCAATTTTTCCAAGGAAGTCAGCTCGTGATAATGTGTGGCGAATAAAGTCTTGGCTTTTAACTTTTGACTTAAGTGTTCTAGCAAAGCCCAAGCCAATGATACCCCATCATATGTGGCGGTACCTCGCCCGACTTCATCTAGAATGATCAAAGAGTCGGCGCTGGCATATTGTAAAATGTAGGCTAGTTCGGACATTTCCACCATAAAAGTCGATTCATTTTGGCTAAGATTATCTGCAGCGCCTACGCGAGTGAAGATTGCGTCCACTATGGTTAACTGCGCTATTTGCGCCGGCACAAAGCTACCAATCTGGGCCATGAGCTGGAGAATGGCCATGCTGCGAATATAAGTAGATTTTCCTGCCATATTTGGTCCCGTGAGCAGTATTACTTTCTGGACGTCTGAGAATTTCAAATCATTGGCAATAAACTTTTCCTGAAGCTTCGCGGCCAAAACTGGGTGTTTAAGCCCGCTAACTTCTACATGAGTACCGAAGCTAGGACGAGAAAAGTTGTGAAACTTAGCTACTAGACTAAGACTGAAAATTACATCTAATTCAGCTATGATTTGGTTTAGTGCACTTAGCAACTCTAGCTTGCCAGCAGCCAATGTGATTAAGTCCTGATAGATTTTTTGCTCGCATTGCAATCTGCGTTCCGCATTGAATAAAATTTTCTCTTCCCATTCTTGCAATTCCTCTGTGACGAAGCGTTCTGCATTGACCAGTGTTTGTTTGCGCAAATAATTCTCGGGGACTTTGGCTAGATTACTTTTGCTAATTTCAATGTAATAGCCAAAGATTTTGTTGTAGCGCAGCTTCAGCGAGCTAATGCCGCTGCGGGCAATCTCAGCTTGCTCTAGTTCACGCAAGAATTCTTTGCCCTTAGTAACTTCAGCCATTATTGCTTGCAAATCTGCATCTGTATCGGGATTGATAAATCCAGGCTGGCTAAGATCATTACGGCCATCTAATAGCTTAGAATCTAAAGTCTCAGCTAAAGTTTTTAGATCTGTGAGATCAAAGTTTAGCAAGTTAGCCAGCGCTGAACTTTCTTGGTTATTAAGCTTGGTTTTTAAATCTGACTGTAAATTGACTAGTGCCTTAATGCCCAAAGCCATTGCCTTGAGGTCCCAAGGCTTAACTCTTGCCAATCTGGTCTTTACAATTAAACGGTCATATTCTGGTTGAGCTTCCAGACTGGCGCGCAACTTGTTGATTAATTCTGGCTCCTGCGAAAGCAGTTGCTGAATACTACCTAGACGCCAATTGAGCAATCCACCATCTAGTGTGGGATTTAGCAGCCATTCTTGCAATTGCCTAGCACCTTGCTGAGTGATGGTCTGATTCAGCAAGCTATATAGACTGTTTGTTTGGTTGCCATTGCCATCAGCAAATATTTCTAGCGCTTTGTAACTACTCCAGGGCATATGGACTCTTGACTGCGGCAGCACCAATTTCAATTCGTCTAGGCTCAATTGCTTACGTAAGTTATCTTCTAAGTATTTACGTAACCCGTTTAGTGCGCCTAGAAGCAAACTTGTATTCTCGATACCCCAACTCTTGAGTGAATTTAATCGATAATGCTCACAAAGCTCAGAAAAAGCATTCCCCGTGTGAAAGTCGGTCTGGGGACCAGTGGAAATTAATTTCAGCGCGGCCAGCTGGCTCTTGTTTAAATAGGCCTTGTAACTCTCTAGATCCAATTCACCTATTAGTAATTCTTTTGGACGGTACTTTTCCAATTCGCTTAGCAATTTTGGTAATGCAGGAGCATCATTGTTAATCTCCAAGGCACGTAGCCTCCCTGTACCAATGTCGTAGAGGATTATTGCGGACTCAGTGCCTTTACGTGTCTTGTTGAGGTTTATTACAGCTAAATAATTAGCCTCATTTTTGCTTAGCAATTCCTGATCTACTACAACTCCTGGCGTGATTACGTCGGTAATACCTCTATCCACCAGGCCTCCTGGCTTGGGCTCCGAGAGCTGATCTGCGAGCGCCACCTTGTATCCTGCACTAACCAACTTGGGTAGGTAGTTTTTTAAAGCATGAAAAGGGATACCAGCCATGTCTCTGCGATTGTCCCCCTTGCCTCTGCCGGTGAGGGTAATACCTAAAACTTTAGCAGCAATGTGCGCGTCCTGGTCAAAAGTCTCATAGAAATCTCCCAGTCTATACAATAATATTGTGTCGGGATATTTAGCCTTTAGCTTAGCATATTGCTCTTGCATGGGCGTAGCCATGTTAATTTCTTTCTAGGAAACAGTCGAGTGCCAGGGCGTCAGTAATTCGCACTGTATCAGAATCAATCCTCACAGGACAGATTCCACGACCTCGACGTTCGAGCTCAAACCCTTTGTCCGCAGGTAATTTGATCCCAGAATCGAGAAAGTTACTAGGTTTGTAAGTTTGAGAGCTTAGATTCCAGGCACCCACGATTGTCAGATAAAGCACTGCTAGGGTTGCGATAACAATAAGTATACCTTTGCTGGTATTCAGTTTGAATTTTGCCTTAATGGCTTGAGCCGTTTTCCCAAGTTTAGTTGCTGCTTCAGACTCCAGAATTATTGGCATCATAGTAGCCCCTAGTCCTATGCCAAAGAAACCTCCAGTAATCCAACGCATCAAATTTGTAGAGATGTAAACCGGGTCGTTATTATTAATACTCAGTACGCTGGCAATTGTTTGGATGCCACCATCCAGGGCAATTGGGATCATAAAGGGCAGGATTTGATACCACTTCAAACCCTTGAGTCCGAAGATTTTGATCACCAATGCCATCAAGAAAGTTCCACCCCACATTGCCATACATCTTGAACACCAAGCACACTGGTGATCTCCCACTTGCAATGAGCGCCAGCTGATTTGATGGCAAAAAAACGAATAAATGAAATATATCACTTTTGCCAAAGGAGTAGCACCAATAGCCATGAGAATAGGAGCAAGAAAGGGTAGTATGTTTAATCCGCCTAGGCCAATAAGGAACACATTACTAAAGCTAAGTTTACGCATGTTATATTCTAGCATTGAGTGCGCGAATCTTCAGCTGCAATTTTTGACGATTATTCCAGGTATTAATTCCTACAGTACTAACGAAATCAGTTGTTAATGGCCACTGCAAAGCGCCCAAGCTTGTGAGACTGTGATTGAACCAGACTACATCTGCACTAGGGTTAAGATCACTATTCAGTCCCAGGTGATTGTGATTATTACCAAATTGACGGAACTGCTGAAAATTTACATCATTAAAAAGAAACTCTGGTTCACTATTCTCAAAGCCAAACGGCTCTAGTAGATCCAGTTCTTGGGCAAATTGTAAATTTGCACTACTAAAATCCATATGCATTAATGGACTAAGTACTGCTGACTCGCTGGTCATTTCAGTCTGACTGAGAGTCTGATTTAACGCTTTAGCCAACGACTCTAGGTTGTCAGTCTTTACAGTTAAGCCTGCTGCTTGCGCGTGGCCCCCAAAACGTTCTAGCAATTGCGCACTGCCGTTTAAAATTGCTGTAATATTCACTGTTTTAGGACTTCGCGCCGAACCGACCCACTGACCGTGCTGGTTCTGACTTAGGATAATTGTCGGGAGGCCTGAGAGTTCTTGAAGCTTACCAGCAATTAAGCCAATTATCCCTTCTTGCCACCCAGCATTTGCAATAAAATTGAGACTTTTGCTACACAATCCAAAAGTAGCTTCTTTATTTGTTGCGTCACTATTTGTGTAGCTGGAAGATTGCTGGCTACGGAAGTTCTTGGCAGAAGCAGTGGCACTGGAGGTCAATTCTTGCCTTTGTTGATTTTGGCGATTTAGCTGGTTGGCAAAATTCAAGGCAGTCACAGCAGATTCTGTACATAACAAACGCACTGCGTCTATGGCGTCACCAAGCCTGCCAGCAGCATTTAACCTAGGCCCGATCACAAATCCGAGATGATAGGACTTCACATTTTGCAAATCAAGACTGCTAGCGCGCGCTAGAGCCTGTATCCCCATACTTCTGGTATTCTGCAATTGCTTGAGACCAGTCTTTACTAGCAAACGATTCCAGCCAGTAAGTGGCATTAGATCGCATACAGTCCCGATTGCAACCAATTCCAGACCTTCAGGTGTCTGGGGAATTCCTAGTAAATCTCTGCAAGCACAAATTAGATTCCAGGCCACCGCGCAAGCACAAATATTGGCAGGATTAATACTGGATTGAAGCAAATCCGGATGAGGTAAGTGTGGGTGGATGATTGCGTCAGCTGCTGGGAGTTCAATCTGTTTGCTGGCGCTCGCGCGCAAACTATGATGGTCCGCAATAATTATTATTAGAGCAGGGTATTTGGCTTTGAGACTAGCAATAATCTCCACATCACGGACTCCGCAGTCCACGGCAATTAATAGTTGTGGGATATCTGACCTGCCTCGACTGTCAAGTAGTTCTATGCATTTGTCTAAGTTCAGTCCGTAGCCTTCCTTGCCCCGGTGTGGAATAAATGGCTGGGCATCAGCTTTTAGGTCCCTATATAAAAAGCGCCACAATAAACTAGTGGAAGTGATGCCATCAGCGTCGTAATCTCCATAAATTGTAATTGGGTATGACTTCTCAACTGCATTACGGATCAATTTTGCTGCAGTTTCTGCGTCGTGAAGAAGTTTGTAGCTATTGAACACAGTTTCTGAATCATTACTAAGTAGAGCCGCCACTTGACTCGCATCTTTATAACCTCTGCGCCAAAGCACTTCTATAAATTCAGCTGTGAAGCGGTAGTTGTCTAAGCTTTGGTTGAATCTCTGCCAGGCTTTGGAGTTG
>Ga0163147_10002774_pt1 | contig 24328 bp, 17 predicted proteins | sample OliLakLV19MP6G1_FD_148597 | JGI IMG/M metagenome (GOLD analysis project Ga0163147, IMG submission 148597) | Freshwater microbial mat bacterial communities from Lake Vanda, McMurdo Dry Valleys, Antarctica- Oligotrophic Lake LV.19.MP6.G1 | ecosystem: Environmental > Aquatic > Freshwater > Lake >...
GAGAAAGCTGATGCGCTACATCCGCCACTACAACAAGTCGCCGCGAACCGTTAAATGGAAGTACGCTGATCCGTCGCGACATATCGGTACACAATCAGTTGGTACAGGCCACTAGTGGCGCCGGCAGCGACCGAAGGAATACAACGAGCTCGTGAGATCCTCAGGCAGGAAGGCGTTCATCTCCGAGCGGATCAAGGCGATCAGAGCCAACTCATCGAGCGCACGAACCTTGAGGGGACGCAAAGGAGACAAGCCTTCTACGATCACGCCAAGCCATTGAGGCAAATAACAATTTACCGAACGCGCATCCAATCTATCATAGGCACTTTCGATAGCTTTCTGATTATCAATTGACAGTTCCTATCTCGTACTTTTGCAGCTAACGCTCTGCTCACGCGTTAGATTCGGGTGGTTCAATGATTTTCTCGGCCCAAAATCGCCGCTTCTTTGGACTGGGACTTCCGCTCCGCGGAGCCCAATTTTATCGAAGAAATCCGTTCCGATCTGATCCCGTTGTCCCAGCGCACATCCTGACCGGCCGGTTTCTTTTGGTCCAAGTTTGATGTCAGTTTACGCAGCACTGCGGCTGCTCGAGCAGCTTGATCTCGATGTGAAACGGCGCGAACGCACCGACTTGCCTGCACATCGAAAAACGCAATGGGCGATCGGCGTGTACGTGCATGAGGATGGGTCATCCTTCGCAACCGAACCGCAAACTATGAAGCAGATCCGAAAACAATAAGGCGTCCGCTTTGCAGGCCTCCGCTGTCAGAAGACCAGACCCCGACGTGGTTCTCATCATAAGGGGGGGCACCCCCTCACAGGGGCCAGTTTTCACAGAAACGAGGGCTCAAGCCAGTCCAACATCCTCATCGTGGCTCGAAAGTCGGTCGTTCGCAAAAGCTTCGCGGGATGATCGCCGTGGTCGGTAGGTCGCACGACCGCGGGCGGATCTTGGCCGATCACGACGTGATCAGGACGGCGGTGCTCGCCGGCGACGAGCAAGCCGCCGAATGGTGGCCGCTGCACCACATTCGCAACGCTGCGCAGCGGAGTATCCGGACGTTTCCGGCGAACCGTCGCAGCCGGTCAGGCGCGCTCAGCACGGGCCGGGCACCGTGTCGGCCAGCCTCTCGTCGAGCCATTCGATCCAATGCAGCACAGGCGTGGCGGTACCGGAACCCAGATGGGCCAGGCAGCCCATGTTGGCCGACAGAATCACCTCCGGATGTCCGCTCTGGAGTGCGTCGAGTTTGCGGTCGCGCAGCTGCTTCGACAGCGCCGGCTGTAGCACCGAGTACGTACCGGCCGAGCCGCAGCACGAGTGCGAGTCCGGCACCGGCAGCACCTGCGCGCCCCAGGCGCTCAACAACCGTTCGATTTCACCTTGCAGCTTCTGGCCGTGCTGCAGCGTACACGGCGGATGAAACGCGACCCGCGGCGCTGGCGCCTCGAGCACGCGTGGCGGAAGGGCCGCGATCCGCGGCGTCAGCCACTCGATCAGATCGAAGGTCCTAGCCGAAATCCGCTCGGCACGGTCGCGATAAACCGGGTCGTCGCGCAACAGGTGCGCATAGTCCTTGACCATCACGCCGCAGCCGGACGCATTCATCACGATCGCATCGGCGCCCGCCTCGAGATGCGGCAACCATGCGTCGATATTGCGGCGCGCGTCGGCAATCGCGCCGTGATAGTCGCTCAGGTGGTGCCTTATCGCTCCGCAGCAGCCCGAGTCGGGCGCGATGATGACCTGTACCCCGACGCGGTCCAGCACGCGTGCCGTGGCACGGTCGATGGCCGGCATCATCGCCGTTTGCGTGCAGCTGTTCAGCAGCAGGACCTTGATTCGGCGGGCCTCAACCGGCCACGGCCCCGGATCGCGCGCCCGCGGCACCTTGGCACGCAACGCCTCGGGAAGCAGCGGACGGATCCAGCGGGCCGCGTGCATCGCGGTGTCGAAAAGCCAGCGGCGAGTCAGCCCTTCACGCAACGCCGCCCGGATAGCGCGCTGGGCCAATGGCCGTTTGACCTGCTCCTCGACGAGACGGCGTCCGATGTCGACCAAGTGCCCGTAACGCACGCCCGACGGACATGTGGTCTCGCAGCTGCGGCAGGTCAGACACCGGTCCAGGTGGGTCATCGTCGCGACGGTCGGCTGCGCGCCTTCCATCACTTGCTTCATCAAGTAAATCCGCCCTCGCGGTCCGTCGTTCTCGTCACCGATCAACTGGTAAGTGGGGCACGTCGCCGTGCAGAACCCGCAGTGGACGCACGAGCGCAGGATCCCGTCGGCCTCCTTGCCGTCGGGGGTGTCCTTGAACCAGTCAACGAGATGGGTTTCCATGCGATGAGTGTGGTTGGCCGGCAGTTAGAGCCAGTCGTACATCCGGCCCGGGTTCATGATCCCGTTCGGATCGAACGCCTGCTTCAGCCGTTGGTGGATCTGACGCAGGACCGGGTGGAGCGGATGGAAACGCTGTACGGTCGCGCGCGATCCGGCCCGAAAAAGAATCGCGCTGCCGCCAACCCGGGTCACCAGATCGCGCAGCGTCTGGGGCGACGCGTGGTCGAGTGAAGGGATGAACCAGCGCAACGCACCGCCCCACTCGATCAACTGTTCGCCGGCGAGTTCCAGCGGCGGCGTCGCCGCCGGCAGCGACAGGCGCCAGACAACCGAGCCTCTGGAGAAGAACGGGTCGGAGTGTTCGCAGACCGACCGCCACATAGCCTGGGCTGGCTCCGCCGCGAGCGGCTCGCCGCCGATCCTGCGCGCAGCGGCGTCGACTCCCGCTGCGGCACCTGAGAGACGCACTGAAAGCTGGCCGTCGCACCAGCGCGTCGCCGAAATCGGCAGCGGCTCGCCGCCCCACTGGTTGCAGCGGCTGATCGCCTCGGCCTCGCCGAAGGCGAACTGCAGCGTGCGCTCCGCCACCGGCAGCGGCAACACCTTCAGCGAGACCTCGGCGATCACGCCGAGCACGCCGAGCGAACCCGCCAGAAGCCGCGACACGTCATAGCCGGCGACGTTCTTCATCACCTGACCGCCGAAGCGCAGAACCTCGCCGCTTGCCGTCAACAGCACTGCGCCAAGCACGTAGTCGCGAAGCGCGCCTGCACTCATCCTACGCGGCCCCGACAGGCCCGCGGCAAAGGTGCCGCCGACAGTCGCATCCGGGCCGAAGTGCGGCGGCTCGAAGGGCAGGTACTGGTGCTTCGCGGCCAGTGTCTGCTCAAGCTCCTTGAGCGGCGTCCCGCAGCGCGCGGTGATCACCAGTTCCGTCGGTTCGTAGTCGACGATGCCCCGGCTGCCCCGGCAATCGAGCGTCTCAGCCTCGGCGCCTAAAGCATCGCCGTAGAAGGCCTTGGTGTCGCTGCCGCGGATCCGCAACGCGCGCCGGTCAGCGTTCGCCGCGAGCACCTGCTCGCGTAGCTGCGCCAATCCCGCCTCGATGTGATCCGCCATCGCTGCAGGCGCTCAGAATCGCGGAAGATCGGGAAACGAGAGCCGGCCGGCGCGGACGTGCATCCGACCGTACTCCGCGCACCGGTGCAGCGTCGGAATGGCCTTGCCGGGATTGAGCAATCCCGGCGGGTCGAACGCGTGCTTGACGGCGAAGAACGCGGCACGCTCCGCATCCGAGAACTGAACGCACATCGAGTTGATCTTTTCGACGCCGACGCCATGCTCACCGGTGATCGTGCCGCCGAGTTCGACGCAGAGCTCCAGGATCTCGGCACCGAACTGGTCGGCGCGCTCCCATTCCCCGGGTACGTTCACGTCGAACAGGATCAGCGGATGAAGATTGCCGTCGCCGGCATGGAATACGTTCATGCAGCGCAAGCCATGCTTGCGTTCCATGACAGCGATCGCCAACAGCATCCGCCCGATGTGCTTGCGCGGGATGGTGCCGTCCATGCAGTAGTAGTCGGGCGAGATGCGCCCGGCCGCCGGAAACGCGTTTTTGCGGCCGGACCAGAATCGCAGCCGCTCGGCCTCGGTCTGCGAGACCGCAAGGCGGGTGCAGCCGGATTGACGGAGCACCCGCTCCATCGCCTCGATCTCTTCAGCGACTTCCTCCGGTGTGCCATCGGATTCCACCAACAGGATGGCCTCGGCGTTCAGGTCGTAGCCCGCCTTGACGAACGGCTCGACGGCACAGCTGGCCTTGCGGTCCATCATCTCCATGCCCGCCGGTATAATACCCGCAGCGATGATCGCCGCGACCGCGTTGCCGGCACGCTCGACGTCGTCAAAGGAGGCCATCACGACCCGCGCGAGCATCGGCTTCGGAATCAACCGGACAACGACCTCGGTGAACACCGCGAGCATGCCCTCCGAACCGATCGACAGCGCGAGCAGATCGAGGCCGGGACAGTCGAGGGCCGCACCCGTCGACCCGATCGCGCCCCCCAGTGTGACGATCTCGCCGTCGATGGTGATCGCCCGCACGGCCAGCACGTTGTGAACCGTCAGTCCGTACTTCAAACAATGCACGCCGCCCGAGTTCTCGCTCACGTTGCCGCCGATCGTGCAGGCGATCTGAGACGACGGGTCCGGCGCGTAGTAGAGGCCAAACGGTGCGGCGGCTTCCGAGATCGCCAGATTGCGTACGCCGGGCTGTACGCGAGCGGTCCGCGACACCGGGTCGAGCGCGATGATCCGGTTGAATCGCGCCATCGAAAGCACTACGCCCGACGCGTGGGGCATGGCGCCACCGGACAGGCCAGTACCAGCGCCGCGGGGCACTACTGGCACCTCTAAGGCACGGCAGACCTTCAAGATCCCGCAGACCTGCTGCTCGCTCTCGGGCAAGGCGACGATCATCGGCAACTGCCGGAAGGCGGTCAGGCCGTCGCATTCGTACGGGCGAGTGTCCTCTTCCCGATACGACAGCGCGCCAGCCGGCAGCAGATCTCGCAGCGCGGCGACCACCTGCAGTTGTCGCTCCGGCGTCGCCCGCTGCGCCGTGTTGGCGAAGCGCTCCGGGGACGGTAGCGAGGCCAGGCCGTCCGGCCCGACGTGGAGGGAATGCTGAGCGAGAGTCGTTTCCATTTCCAGGGCTAAGTCTATACGAACGGGAGGCCGCCGACGTCTCACGGGACCGAAAAACCGAGACGCGGCGGGCATTCGGCGTCGGCGAGTACCCCGCCGGTCTTCCCGACTGTCAACGTCCGGCAATCTTCAACTCACACTCTACGTTTCGTACACGCATTTCTCGGAGACTGCGTGGCGTCGAGAAAGGATCGTAGAGCAGTGATCTGCATTCGAGTGACGCGCTGACGGTGTCAGATTGAAGGACCGCCGACCTCCTCGACGTAAAGGATTTCACTCGTGAACTTGCGTGGGAGCGTGAGAGCAATACCATCGTTCATGAGCACGGTGCCGGTGAGCACTGCTTCAGCTATCGAGCCGTCCTCGCCGCGAACGCGATAGGATTTGGCCGGGTCGAGTCCCTGCAGATATACGCTCTGTCGCGCGAGGTCGGAGTTGGGGCGGAAGGCGTAAACTGTCCCCTTCCTGATGGTGGGATTCCAATAAAAAAGGCCATCCCAGTGGAACCCGTTTGGCCGCGGGAAGACGCGATGCACCTGCGCGTCCAGCATGACCGGACGAAGCCAGCTCTTGTAGATGTCGGTCGAACGACGGATATGTGCCTTCTGCTGAGGCGTCAGTTTCGCGCTCTCGGTGAGCGCAATGATCCACATGCCCATCATCGCGGAGCGCCAGAGATACGGCTCCGGAGCATCCGCGACCGGCGAGTACAGTTTCTCGTAGGTATACAGCGCGATCGTCGCGGGCGGGAACATGAAGCTGGTGTCATAGATCGACTGCCGGTCGGCCAATGCGGAGAGCGTGTCGGTACCCACGACGTAGTGGGCATGCGCGATATTGCCGAAATCCTTAATCTTGCCGCCCATCGAGCAACCTTCGAGCATTAGATGAGGAAACCGTTCGAGCAGGGTTTCCTGAACACGGTAGTACCCCATCGTCGACCAGTAGCTCACGTCCGTCTTGTGCCCGCCGCGATTGCGCTGCGCGGCGGACTGAATCGCGATGGGGCTGAAGTCGGTCTTCAGGTAATCGACTCCGTATTCGCGCACCACGCGCTGCGTCTCTCGCTCCACCCATTTTCGCGCCTCGTCGACGCCGACGTCGATCTGCGCCTGCCAGTTGATGTTGCCTTCCTTGGCGAATACCGGCGGATGCGTGAACCACTCCGGGTTGCGCTCGTAGGAGAGCGCACCAGCGGGCGCATCAGAGTTCGCGGCCTGGGTCCATGCCATCCATAGTCCCAGCTTCATTCCGTTTGCATGCAGATAGTCGGCAATCGGTTTGGCCCCTCGCGGGAAGCGCGTCGGATCCCAGCGCCAGTCTCCGGTCTGCGGAAACCACATCGCGTCGACGAGGTAGGTCTCGAAGCCCAGCTCGTGCGCGAGACGTGCGCTGGCGAGAACGTCGGCCTCGGATTGCGTGCCGGGCTGATTGCCGTCGAAATAGTACGCATAGCCGAGCGTCGGGAACGACTGGCTGTCCGGGCGTCGAGGCAAAAGAGAATCGAGGATATAGCGATGAAGCGAGTGAGATCCTGCGGATTGCGTACCCTTGTACGTGCCGATGAATGCGGCTGGCACGAGAAACTCTTCGCCTGCGAAGACATCCGTCCGGAATTCCGGCAACAATCCGACCGCGATCCGCACGGCGATTCGATCGGTGGGCGTGGCCATCGCACCGTCGGCGGCTGCGACGATCTCTCCGACCCCGGAAAACTTCCAGCCGACGTAGAGTCCGTGGGCGCTCTCGACCTGAAGGTTGAGATACGGAATCTGCGTCGTCAGATCTTCGAGCAGGAAATCGACCTTACCGGCATCCGACGGTCGGCTCGGAACCTGAGTATTCCAGATCCTGCCGACGGGCTGCGTTATCGTGCCCCCGGATATCGGAGCAGCGCTGCCCCCTCGCAGAACCTGCGTCGATTCAACGTACTGGTTCGGCGGAAGCGCAAGCGCGTCGAATTTTAGGCTCGGCTGCGAATCGATGGTGATGCGATCGGGGCTCGCGTTCCTCAGAAGCAGCCAATGCTCGATGGGACCGCGGCCCTTCGGGGCTTTCCAGACTGATCTCAATTCCAGCGCAGGTGCCGCGTTCTGGAACACCAGCGCCAGCGTTGCCTTCTCCGCATCGAACTCGTGACGCACGAACGACCAGCGCAACGTGCGCACACTGCCCGACTGCACCACAGTCTTCGGCAACGACTCGCGGTTTGGCGTCGCGATCCAGTTCCATGCGACACCTGGTGCGCGCAGCGCAAAGATCGTGGGCGCATGGTTCTCGACACCGATCTCGATCTCGGTGTCGGCGGTGGCGAGCTTCCATCGCGCCTCCTGTGCTGCAGCGGAAAGTGACGCGAAGATCAGGAAGACAATGACGAGTGCTCTGAGCATTCTCGACCCGCTAGCGTTGCACTGCTTTCAGAAGCAGAACTTCCGATGACCCGCTCTGCGAGAGCTCGACGACCAGCCCACGAGTCATCAGCTCCCGGCCGGTGAGCTGCTCCTCGGTGTCCGCATCGCTACGCCGCACGCGGTACCTGGTATCCGGCCCCAAACGACCGAGCTTCACGAGCGACGTTGATTGCGAACTCGCGCCGCGGAAGCATAAGACCACCGCCTCCCCGGCGCCGTCATCCGTGAACTGCACAGCTTCCCAGCCGTTTGGGCTCCTGCCGTATGGCTGGAACGGGTAGCTCACCTGCTTCATCAGCAGGTGCCGAAACTGCTTGTATGTGACGATGTTCGCCTTCAGGCGATCGATCACGGGCCGCGGATACAGCGAGGCGCGCTGCGACATCTGTCCGTTGAGCGTGCCCACGCCAAACAGCCCGACCATGCGACTGCGAATACCGGCGTCGATCTGGTGCGACTTGTCATATCCGAAGAACTCCTTGTCCTCGCGCACGATCCACGCAGCATTGCCGCCAGAGGGGAACACCGTCGCGCAAGCCAACGCATTCGATCGTACCCGCTCGGAAGGATAGGTCGTATCACTGCACCAGTTGGCGCGCACCCAAGCCGCCCTGCCGAGATCCAGGCGGCTGCCGTATCCGCACTGCTCAAGGCTAAGCTGCGGAAACTTCTCGTGCAGGTGCTTGAAGATGACGTATTCGTTTGCGAGCGCCGCGGCGCTGCCATCGCCCGGGGCGTGCCCGTGATCCGCGCGATTACACCGCGCGGGCAGCGCAGGAATTCCGGAATTGTCCCACTTGATCCAATCGAGGTTGTATTCCCCGACCAGTCGGGTCAGTTCTTTCTTGAGATGCTCGGTGTACTCGGGCGATCCGAGGCAAACCTGAACGACCGTGTTCTCCCAATTCGGAATGTTGAGCTCGGCTCGCTTGCCGTCCACCATCGCGAGCCACTTCTCCGGCACGACCCTCGGAATCAAGTCTTCATCGACGATGTTCGGCCCGACCCACAGGCCGAACTTCATCCCTGCCGCATGCACCTGGTCCGAGAGATAGCGCAGGCCGCGCGGGAACTTGACACGGTCTTCCTCGTAGGAGCCGATGCCCTTGCCCCAGTCGCCGAGTCCTTTCCTCGAGGAGTTCCTGTACCAGGACGCATCGAGATAGAAGAGCTCGAAACCGAGCGAGGCGGCGAACGCGATCTCGTCGTGGACATTCTGCTCCACGTTCGCGCCGTCGGTCGACCAGATGTCGTAGCTCACCCAGGGCTGCCCCTCCAGCGACTTCGGAAGAATGCGGGCTCGCAGGTGTGAGAGGGAAAGATTGACTGCCTCGTCGAGGGAGCCGCCGCAGACACCCACGTAGAGCGGCGGCGCTTCGAAGCGTTGACCCGGTGCGATGCTCGCTTCCATCTCGCTGACGGCGACACGCAGGCGAATGCGATCCTGCTCTCGTTCCAGGGAAAACGTCCATCCGCGCTCGTGCTGGACGCCGATGACGAGGAACTCCGACTTCTCGGTTGCCTCGATGATCAGAAGACCCGCGTGGCTGGGCGCATTCCAGCCACCTCCACGGACTTCGAGGCGGTCCCGGAACGGCAAGGCTTCACGAGAGTAATCCGAGTCGCGTCGCACACAGTGCACGAGCAACTCCCCGAGATCGCCCCTTAGGAAAAGATCGAGGGCGCTAATGGCGCCAATCGATGCGATCGGAGCATTCCCAGCATTGCGGAAAGCCTGCTGCCAGCTAAACGCGCCCGTGTCGTCGAACGCGCCGATTTCCAGTTCCGCCTGCACGCCACCGGCCGCACTGGTGCGGATCGCCAGCGTGCCTGTCTTGGCTTCCGCGGGAAGCGGCGTCCACGCCGCCGGGCGCTCCGTGCCGGTTTCGAACAGGGGCGAGAGCAACTGCACGCCCGCAAGCCATTCGAATCCGCCCTGGTTGTTCTTCAGGGAGGCGAGTTGAGGTGAGGCACCGCTGGCTTCGAGCACGCCGGTGCGATTGGCGAGTCGCGTTGCGCTGCTGCCCTGCGAGCCGCCACGAGCGGCGGTCTTGCAGCCCGCGATCGCGAGGGAGGCCGCCGCGAGGCCAAGGGCCTCGCGGCGCGTCCAATTACCCCTGGACCTCAAGGCGTCGTGTGGGTCGATCGGCATCATGTTCAAAATCGTACTGAGACCGACGCGTTCATTGTCCGCGGCGCCGCCGGCTGCACGCCGTACGGGAACCCGTAGTAGAACTTGTCGTCGAACGCGTTCTCGAAGAGCAGACGGTAGCGCACCTCGCGGTCGTCCCAGAGCGTCTCGAAGGTCGCACCGAAATCCACCCGTGTGAACCCTTCGAGATCGTAGGTGTTCTGCGCATTGAGCGGCATGCTCCCCTGAAAGTAGATACCGCCGTCCAACGACAGACCCGAGGGTGCACCCACGTCCCAGGTTGCGTTCAACGTTCCCGAGCGACGCGCGACGCCCGGCGTCTTCCTGCCGTTAAGCGTCGGATCCTGGGCGTTGTCCACCACCGGATCGAGCACCGTAAAGCCACCCTGGATTTCAAGGGAGCGCGTCAGCTGGCCTCGGAAATCCACGCTCACGCCGGTGAACTTGCTAAGGCCACCCGCGTATCGGCGGAAGCGCGGCGGCGTGATCTGCACCTGCTCGGTTATTGCGAGCGGCTGCTCCATCTGGAAGGCTGCCAGATTAAGCTGCAGGCGTTGGGCGATTGTCCACTTCGCTCCGACTTCATACGCCTTGGAGTGGATCGAAGGGAGGATCTCTCCCGCGTTGATGATCGTCGGATCCGGCGCGATGACCTCCGCACGCGAAACGCCTTCGGAGTAGCTGAAGTAGTAGCTGGCGGCACTGGTCGGCTTGAAAATGATTGCACCGGTCGGCACAACTGCGCGCGTCACGGGCAGCGTCACCGTCGGGAAGGTCGGGCTGCCGTACGATCCTTCGTTCTCGACGTAGCCCACGCCGGCCCAAAGATCCCACTTCGGACTCAGCGAAATGCGGTCCTGCAGATACAGTACGCGGTCGTCGAACGTACTGCGGAAGAAGCTCGCGGCGCCCACGGTACCAGCTGTCGGCTCCGGATACGCTCGCGGGTTGAAAATGTTTTGCGTGGTGTAGGGTGCAAAATTGTAGTCGACCCGTCCGTCAACCGTCTTCCAGTCTTGGCCAGACTGACGAAATCCGACGGCCATGTAGTGCTCCATGCCGAAGAGACTAAAATTGCCGGTCAAATCGATACGAATCTGCTTGTCCCACAGCGGGCCGAAAGTGCTGCGCGAACAGGAGTAAGCAGCTTCACCAGTCTGGAAGTCCGGAGTGCTGGCGGTGCAGCCGTCGTTGCGGTATTCCGTCCGATCGTAGGCCACAGCCACGAGACCCTTCCAATTCTCGCCGAAGTCCCGCGAGAGCTTCAGGCCGATCTGATGGCCCTTGCGCATCGCGTTCTCCGACCAGTTCTGCGAGACGTTTACACGCGGGTCGAGGTCGGGGATTTTCGCCACGTTCGGCGGATTGGTGAAGAAGAAGTACTGATTGCTTGGATCGTTCTTGATATCCCAGACGGACAGGTCGACGTCGACCTGAATCCCGGCGAAACCTGAATAGCGGCCCATGACGGAGCCGGAGTTGCCGTTCTTGCCAGGATAGCCGCGTACGTACGTCTGATCGCGATCGATCACGCCGACGAAGCGGACCCCGTCGGTCTCGCCACCGGTATCGGTGTGCCAATTGCCATCGACGACGAACTTAGCACCGCCCCAACTGGTGCCCTGCAATTCGGTCTGCAAGAAGTTCTGCGCCGTCGGTCGCTTCATGAAGTAGTTCACCGAGCCGCCGCCAGTGTCGATCGCGAACTGCAGCGAGTTGAAGCCCTGCAGCACTTCGGCGCGGCCGATTATTTCCGGCATGCTCGTGACGACGCCCGCGCTGTACTGCCCTTCGAAATACTGCTGGGACTGGATGCCGCGGATGTACGGTGTCTGATATCCACCGAGGTTGTTGTCGGGCATGATCTGCACGCCCGCGACGTTCTTCAGGATGTCCTTGGTCGAGGAAACAAACTGCTTGGAGATCGTTTCTTCGTCGATGACAGTGACCGTTCGCGGCAGTTCCATAAGCGGCACGGGCAGCCAGCCGCCAATAGAGCCCTCTTCCAGCTTCTGGGCCTTGATGACCACAATCTCCAATTCGTCCGCTTTCGACTTAGCAGTGGTTCCCTGCGCGCTCGCTAAGTGAGCCGCTGACAGCGTCACGACCGCGAATACCACCCGCAAATTCAATCCTTTCATAGCCCCCCCCCCTTAGATACTGTTTTTGGGCGCTCGACAGGCGCGTTTGCCACACAATCACAGAGTCGCGTTCCGAGCTCATATCACTATATGATAACGATACCATCTTCGCAACATTTTTCTACATCCGTCATCTCCATCGTCGTTCAGGTCCCATTTCTAATACGCACTGTGACTGAAAACAGGTGTTTTTACGTTGTAAGAGGCGCCAGTGAGACGTTCCATTCGGAGCGTTTTCGATGCGCCTTTTGGGATCCTTACCATCAATCCGCCGTGACGGATTGGGATTGAGACCCGAGGCGATCGATCCCCAGGCTAACGCGGTCGCCAGGTCGCAGGTAGCGCGGCGGCTTCCGTCCCATTCCCACCCCGGGCGGCGTGCCCGTGGTGATCACGTCCCCCGCTTCCAGACGCATGTACGTCGAGATGTACGAGACGAGGAACGGCACACTGAAGATCATTTTGCTCGTCGACCCGGTCTGCATCCGCTCGCCATTGACCTCGAGCCACATGGACAGGTCCTGTACGTCGCCCGCCTCGTCCGGCGTCACCAGCCAAGGGCCGAGCGGACCGAACGTGGGACAGCCCTTGCCCTTCATCCACTGACCACCGCGGTCGAGCTGGAAAGACCGTTCCGAGACGTCATGGCAGACCGTGTAACCGGCGATGATTCCCGGCGCGTCTTGCTCGCTCACGTAAGAGGCGGCTTCTCCGATGACGACGGCGAGCTCGACCTCCCAGTCGGTCTTGAATGAGCCACGCGGAATGACAATGCCGTCGTTCGGACCGACGATGCACGACGGCGCCTTATTGAAAAGGATCGGCTCGCTGGGGATCGCGGCTCCGGCCTCCGCAGCGTGGTCGGCGTAGTTGAGGCCGACAGCGATGAAATGTCGTACGTTGCCGACTGGCGGTCCAAGCCGTACGCCCTCTACGCGCGGAAACTTGGTCGCATCAGAGTCGAGGATGCGCCGCAGGCTCGCCCGTGACAGGCCCTCTCCCGCCAGGTCGCTAACGATTGAGGAAATATCCCGGATACCGCCGCTGGCATCGACTACTCCCGGACGCTCGCGGCCCGGCTCCCCGTACCTTACTAGCTTCATTTCGACTCCATTGGGTGAGTGAAGGCCGGTGACGCGATCCCGCGCCGGCTCATGAACGATCCTGGCTCAGTCGGGCGCCTGCACTGACGCGCGCAGAACGCGCTCCTCGCCACCGTCGCCGCGCAGAAACGAGTCGACGATGCGGCCGCCGGCGACGACGAGGCAGCGATCCGCAATGCCGAACACCTCTTCGAGCTCCGACGACGCGACGATCAGCGCAACACCGGCATCGGCGAGCGCACTGAGCAGGCGATAGATCTCTTGGCGGGTGGCGGCATCGACACCTTTGGTGGGCTCGTCGAGCAGTAGCACGCGCGGCTTGCCGAGAAGCGCACGGGCGAACAGCAGCTTCTGCTGATTTCCCCCGGATAGATGCGCGACAGACGCGGACGGCGATCGCGCCTTCACGTTGAGCGTGCGCATGCTCTCCAGCGCCACGCTCGCCTCGCGAGCCTTGTCGATCACGCCGCCGCGTGTCACCGCGGCGAGATTTCCGATGGTGACGTTCTGTCCGGCCGACAGGTTGAAGAGCAGCCCCGTGTGCTTGCGGTCTTCCGTGAGCAACTCAATGCCGAGCGCACGAGCCGCTGCGGGTGAGTGGAGATGCGCGGAAGTTCCGCCGATCGATACCATTCCGCTATGCGCTATCGAGCCATACAGCGCGCCAAGAATCTCGCTTCGGCCCGACCCGAGCAGGCCGGCCAGCCCGAGGATCTCGCCGGACTGCACGCTGAAACTCACATCGCTAAGCGAGCGATTGACGCCGAAGCGTCTCGGCATCGACAGCCCCTGCACGGTGAGCAAAGGTGCGCGGGGCGGCAGCGCGAGCCGATGCGGATACAGCGCTCGCGCCTTCTGTCCCGACATTCGCTGGATGAAGACATCCTCGGTGAACTCATGGCGGGTAAGCTCGCAGGCCACCGTGCCGTCCTTGAGGATCGTTGCCTTGTCGCAGATGGAGATCACTTCGGCGAGGCGATGCGATATGTATAGGATCGTCGCGCCGTTTCCTTTGATGCGCGTGAGAAGCTCGAGCAACTTATCGACTTCGTTGCTCGAGAGTGACGCCGTGGGCTCATCGAGCATCAGCACGCTCGGCCTCGTCGACAGCGCTCGCGCGATCATCACAAGGTGACGCTGCGCTGCCGTTAGATGCGCGAGACGTGCTTCGGGATCGATCGCGATGCCGATCTCTTCGAGCAGCGCGGCCGCGTTCCATCGCAGCGCAGTGCGATCCACGAGAACTCCGGCGCCGAGGCTCGTCTGTCCCGCGAAGATGTTCTCAGCAACCGATAGCTGTGGCAGGACTTCGATCTCCTGCGGCACGTAAGCAGCACCCTTACGTCGCGCATCGGCCGGAGAATCGAACAGCACCTGGGCGCCTTGGAGATACAGCGCGCCGCTGTAGGTCCCAGCGGGATGCACTCCGTTCAGGATCTTCACCAGCGTGGACTTTCCTGCTCCGTTCTGGCCCAGCAGCGCATGGATCTCGCCGCGGCGTACGACGAGACTCACGTCGCGTAGCGCCCGCACGCCGCCGAAGCTTTTCGAGACCGCACGGGCCTCGATGGCAATGGGAAGCGGCGCCGGTTCGGACATCGCTGCGCCCCGCGCTACTGTCCCGCGGACGCGAGAATCTCGTAGTACGGCTCGAGATCCGCGGCCGTCACGATCTTCGCGGGCAGGACGTTGCGGAACTCCACCGGCTCCTTCTTCGCAAGCTTCGCACCGATATCCGCGACCGCGGCGCCCACTTCATAAAGTGGCTGCGCGACGATCGCGTATACCTCACCGGCCTTGACGAGGTCGAGGTTCTGGCGCGTGTAGTCCATGCTGATGATCCTCACGGCGCGCTGCGTCGTGCGCGCCGCGCCCGCCCACGTCTCCGCGCCATTGCCGGTGGTGGAGAAGGCGCCGGTGATGGCGGGATTGCCTTGCAGGATCGCGATAGCCTTCGCCTTTGCGCCGGAGGGCTCGAAGCCTTCCAGTTGCGGCTCGAGCAGCTGGATAGACGGGAACCTCGTGCGCATCTCGGCGGCGAAGTTCGCGGCCATGCGGTTCTCTTCCGCGTTAAAACTGCCCTGCGTGATGGCGACAATACCGAAACCGCCGAGCGTCCGGCCCATCGCCTGCGCTGAATCTACTGCCGCCTGCTTCACGTCGTGACCGACCGCGGCGTTCAGGCCCGGGACCGAGTCCGGCTCCGGAAGGCGGTGCCACGTGAGAATCGGATAGCCTTCGCGAGAGCGCTTCGCTATGTAGGGGTAGATCGCAGGGTCGGGCGAATAGACGGCGATCGCGGAGAACTCCCGGCGCGCGAGTGCGGCGTCGGCGAGCGGAATCGTCGCGGACACATCGAAACTCGTGGCGCTGGGGTTGCCGACGACTTGGCATGTGTAACCGGCCTGCTTGCAGCGGCTCAGGAATCCGGCCTGCATCAACTTGTGGACTGGGTGGTCGCGCAGCGGCTGCACCCACAGGATCGAAGGTCCGGTCGGCTCCGCATCCCGCCGGCCACAAGCAGCGAGCGCGAGGAGCAGCATGACGAGCAATGCCCGGTTCAATTCAGGGACTCCCGGGACTGGTTGGCGAGGAATCCGTCCGGGCATCCCGTGTCCCCGCCGGAATCTGCGCAGGCGCGGGAACGGATTAGCCACCTTCGACGAACACACGGCGACGAAGCACGTCGAGGCCAACGGCGGCGACCATGATCAGCCCCACCGAAATTTGCTGCCAGTTGGCGGAAACCCCGCTAATGACCAGCCCGCTCTGCACGACCTGCAGCAGCAGCATGCCGATCAGTCCGCCGGCAACCGAGCCGGTGCCGCCGAAGAGACTCACGCCGCCGACGACGACGCCAGCGATCACGGTCAGCTCCCAGCCGCTGCCGATCGAGGTGGTTCCGCTAGCGAGGTCCGCCATCACGAACATGCCGGCGATCGCAGCCAACGCGCCGACCAGGACGAATGCTCCGATTTTGTAGCGCCTAAAATCGATACCGACCAGCCGGGCGACTTCAACGTTGCCGCCGACGGCGTAGCAATTGCGGCCGAGCGTGGTCCGGCGCAGAGTGAAGTCCGCCGCAAGCGCGAGCACCGCGAAGAACACGAAACTCCAGCCGAGACCCAAGAACACCGGTTCCTGGCCAATCGCAACGACTGCGGGCGGCAACGGATACACCGGATAGCCAAGGGTCACGACCTGGATCAGTCCCTGGGCGATGAAGAGCATTCCCAAAGTCTGGATAAACGCAGGAACGTGCAGTCGGACGACCACGAGGCCATTGACGAGTCCGATCAACGCACCGACCAGCACGCCTCCCAGCAACGCCACGGGTACGGGCAGCGCGACGGCCGTCATAAGCTTCGCCGACGTCACGGCCGCGAGGCCCGCGACCGACCCGACCGAGAGATCGAACTCCCCGCAGACCAGTAGGATGATCTGGCCGACCGCAATGATACCGACGAAAGAAACGATGACCAGGATCGCGCGGAGATTGCGCTCCGAGAGGAACGCCGGCTCCAGGGCGAAGAACAGCGCGACTGCTAATGCCAGCGCGCACAACACCCCGACCTCGCTCACTGCGAACACGCTTAGAAACCGACCCAAAACGGTCTGCTGCGCCATCAGAGTCGACGTGCCGCCTTCGCGGCCGCCTCAATGAGGTGGCCGGTTGTGATCCCGTAGCGCTCCTGCAGACTCGCGACAACGCCGCACTCGATGAAGCGATCCGGAAGCCCGATCCGGACAAGGGGCCTCGAGACCCCTGCATCGAAGAGCGCTTCCGCCGTCATGGTTCCCAATCCCCCGCGCGTCACATGGTTCTCGGCCGTGAGGACGCACTTCACGTTGGCAGCGAAGGACGCGATTGCCTCCGTGTCGAGAGGCTTGAGCGTCGGCACATGCAGCACTCCCACGGACAGCCCTTGCGCGGCGAGCACGCTCGCGGCATCGATTGCTCGTTCCGTCATCATTCCCGTCGCTATGAACCCGACATCCGTCCCGCTGGCGAGCACGCGTGCTTTGCCGATCTCGAATGTATAGGAATCGTCGAAGACGATGGGGACTTTGCCGCGCAACAACCGCATGTAGACCGGTCCGGGGTAGTCGGCGATCGCACGCGTCGCGGCCATCGTTTCAGTGGCGTCACACGGATCGATCACCACGAGGTCCGGGATCATGCACATGAGGCCAGTGTCCTCAATAGCCTGATGGGTACCACCATATCCGGTGGTGAGACCGGGCAGGCCCGCGATGATCTTAACGTTGAGGCGCGAGTGCGCCAGACCGATCGAAATGAAGTCGAACGCTCGGCGCGTGGCGAACACACCGTATGTCGTCGCGAAGGCCACGTGTCCCGTGCGCGCGAGCCCCGCGGCGACGCCGACGAGGTTCTGCTCCGCCATGCCGATGTTCATGAAGCGGTTTGGGAACGCGTCGCGGAACGGAAAGATATCGGTGTACTTGCCGAGGTCGGCGGTGAGTCCGACGATCTCGGGACGCTGCGCCCCGAGCTTCGTGAGGGCGACGCCGAAGGGGGCGTCAAGCGTGGCGCGCTGGGCCCCGTCCTCGTCTTGGCCCATCGCCTTGGTGAAACGCAGCTGATTCATTGGACCTCCGTGCGCTCGAGCTCTGCCGCGAGCGCATCCCATTCGGAAGGGTCGACGCGGATGAAATGGGATTTCTCGCGCGCGACGAGCGACGGTATGCCGTATCCGGGCTTCGTACGCAGCACGATTGCCTGCGGGCGCTGCGTGCACACCCTCGCGGCCGAAAGAGCGTTCAACACGCTCTCCATGTGGTTACCGTCGACTTCGCGGGTTTCCCAGCCGAAGGCGCGCCACTTGTCGGCGACCGGCTCCATGTTAAGCACGACCGCGCCATCCGCCTGGATGCCGTTGCAATCCACGAGCGCGACGAGGTTGTCGAGCTTGAAGTGGCTTGCGGCCATCGCCGCTTCCCACGTCGAACCTTCCTGCAGCTCTCCGTCCGACAGCTCGCAGAAGATGCGAGCGGACGAACCGCGCAGGCGCTCGCCGAGCGCCATGCCGATCGCCTGGCCCAGGCCGTGGCCGAGCGAACCGCCTATCATCTCGACACCGGGCGTCGTGTCAATCGTGGACATCGCCAGTCGGCTGTCGTCCGCGCCGTAGGTCGGCAGTTCGGAGAGGGGGAACACGCCGGCCTCGCAGAGCACCGCCCAAAGCGCGATAGAATAGTGTCCAGTCGAGAGTACGAAACGATCGCGTCCGTCCATCGTGAGATTCTTTGGGTCCCAGTGCATCTCATGGAAATACAGGGCTGCGAGCGTGTCGGCGAAGCCGAGGCCTTGGCCGACGTAGCCCTGGCCCGGGCCGCGCGCCATGACCAGCATGTGCCGGCGCATGTTCTTCGCGCGGCGGTGCAATTCGGCGAGATCCACTGTCATAGTGAGGGGTCTTGCTGCGTTCATTTCAGTCCTTGTCGAGTCCGCCGCTGGCATTGAGTCTAGCGGCTGTGATGTAAGCGGGAGCATCGAGCAGGAGCCAGATGACCACGTCCGCCATTTCGGAAACCTCTGCGCGACGCCCAAGCGGCACGCGGCGTGTTCGCTCCTCAAGGAACTGCTCGCGGTTCGGACGGTTCTCAACCTCGGCAAGCTTGCACTCGGTGATGCGCTGCATCTCCGTGTCCATCATCCCTGGTGCGACGCTGTTCACGAGCACGCCAAACGGCGCGAGCGCGATCGCTGAAGTGCGCGTCACCGAATCGACGGCGGCCTTGCTTGCTGCGTAGGCGGCATAGTTGGGCAGCGCCATGCGTGCGGCCGGCGACGTCAAGTTGACGATGCGACCGCTGCGCATGTCTTTCATACGTTGGCCCGCGGCGACAGTCAGCATGTGCAGCGCCGTCACGTTGATGGCCAGCGTCTTGCTCCACAAATCCGCGGTGCTTTCGAAGTAGGGCTCGATAAGGCCGATGGCTGCGTTGTTCACCAAGAGATCCAGCCGCCCCCACTTGTCGCCACACTTTGCGACGACGCGCTCCGGCTCCCCCGCCCGCGTGAGATCGGACGGGATCGAGAGGTGGGTTCCCGGCGCGCCGTCGAGCATCGCGAGGGTCTCGCGGATGCCCTCTTCCCTGAGGTCAACCACCGCGACCGCCACGCCGCGCCGCGACAGGCGCGTGGCCACTTCACGGCCTAAACCTGTCGCGCCCCCCGTCACCAACGCCGTCTTCGTCATGCGGACCCCACCTCCAATGGGAACGTTATCATATAGACATTACGCGGCGCCACTAAAAACTCGCGGCAGATCCAACGCTGTCTAGACCGTGCTCGTGTAACCAGGCATTGGCAACTGGCGCGCGCCAGGGCTAATGCCCACGACGCGATTCCCCGACCAATCGAGCTCGAACTTCAGATCCGGTCGTCCAGCGAAGGCGAAATCAACGTTCTGACGGAACTGCGCCAGCGGATAGCACACGGTCAGCTCTTCGCCCGCGCTAGCCTGACCGAATCGCGCATATGCGAGTGCCGGCCCGGACCATTTTAGCGCCACGCGGTTGCCATTCCGGAACACGCTTACCGCATCGCGATCGCTCCATGAGGGGATGCGCAACAGGTAATCGCCCGCCTGCTTCGCGATTACCGTCAGCCGCGGCTGCGCGGGCAGGAACGAAACGACTTTAGCGTGCTCACTGTTGCGATCCAGCGAGGTGTGCACGAAAGTCTCTGCGCCCTTGCGCATGGTCACGGTTGACCACGCGGTGTGTAGCGCGCGCATGCCTTCCGGCGCGCAGCAACCGAACATCTGCATGCGTTCGCCGTTGCTCTGCGGCGTCGGCGGCATCCAGTTCACCCAGCTATTCGGTGCAGGCGCGGCCACGAAGCCTCCCTCGAAGTCGCGCATGCGCTTCAAGCCCTGTTCCACTTCGCGCTTTCCCTTCGCAGCATTCGTCTTGCGATAGAGTGCAACGTACTCCGGCGTCATCGAGAACTGCGACGGGACAATCATGTTGCGCACGTAACGCTCAAGATGATCCCAGTACTCGGGGTATCCGCCCTGTCCCAGCAATGACGCGATCGAAACTAGGTCCGACGTCGCGCACATCTCCGAGAGCAACCGTACTTCGTTATTCCATGTTGCGGCAGCCAGCCAGCCAGTTCCGATGCCCTGCGTCGTTGCGTAGTCGTACACGCGCTTGGCCCACTCGAGATATCGGGGCTGGTTGATCGCCACTCCGAGATGGGCAACGCCCCATACACCGTGCAGCGTCGAGTGCATGTGTCCGTCGAACTTGCCGGACGGTTCGATCTTCAGCGCGGGCGCCGTCTCGATAAGCCCTTCAGTGACGGCGATCGCGAACTGCAGCGCCTCATCGTCGCCACTCACTTCCCAGTAACGGACCAGCGGTTCGATCGCGGCGACAGGGTGCTGGTGCTTCACCCACTTCCCGTCGCGCCAGCCTCCCGAGCCGCCTTCGTAAATCGCACGGCCTTGCTTCCACTCGGCGAGCTTCGTGAGACCGACAAACATCTGGCGCGCCTTATCAAGCGCCGTCCTATCGCCGGTGCGAACATACGTTTCGGAAAGACTGCGAATGATTTTCGCAGTGGCCCAACTGCTCGCGATCTCGCCTTCGGGCGTCGCGCCTGCGTACACTTCGCCTTCCATATAGTGCCCGGGTGGCACCCACGCGAGGCCATCGCTGCGCACGTAGTCGAGAATGCGCTTGCGCACACCGCTCTCCACTTCCAAGCCGTCGCGGCTGCCGCTCATCTCCCGCATGTAGATGTATTCCCAGTCCATGCGGCAATCGGTGTCGCCAGGAACGATCGGGTCGTGCCCGTGCGGCGCAGGCGGACACGCGAGTGGCTTGATCTGGAACACGGGTTCCCAGTCGAGCGCCTTGCGCGGGTTGTGAATGAGGTAGTTCATGGCTTTGCCGGCCATCGACTTGAGATCCACATCTGTCGCCGGAGTGCCCTGCGCCAGAGTCGGCACCGTCGCCGCGATGTGAGTGCCGTGATAAGTCACGGCGGAAATCGTGCCGGTTATGCCCGAGATGCTGCTCATCGGCAGCCCTTCGGGTTTAGGCGCGGGCGACTGCGGCTCCTGCGCCGCGGCAACAACGGGCTGGATCAGTGCGACCGCGGGTGCGGCACCGAGCGACTGGAGAAAAGTTCGTCTGCGCATATTTTTGTCAACCTGCAAAGGGAACGGCGGGTAAGCCGCGGACACCGACGTCGAACGCGAATAGCCCGCCCGCGAGCGGCTGACTCTCGAGCTCCTTCGCGGAGCGGCCGAGCGAGGCGGTGGTTACGTAAAGCACGTCGAGATTCTCGCCGCCGAATTCGCAGCACGTCGGCAGATCGGTCGGCACTTCGAGGGTCTGCATCACCTTTCCGGACGGATCGAAGCGAAGCACCTTTCCCTGGAAGGGGATCGTGACCCAGTAGCAGCCCTCGGCGTCGACGGTCGCGCCATCCGCGATACCCTCCATGAACGCGAGATCGACGAATGTGCGGCCGTTGGCGATCTCGCCGCTCGCAGGATCGAAGTCAAAGGCGCGAACTAGAGAGGTGTGGCTGTCAGCATGGTACATCGTGCGGCTGTCCGGACTCCACGCGAGGCCGTTCGCGCACCCGATCCCTCCGAGCACGTTGCGGCACGTGAGATCGGGGTGAAGGCAATAGAGCGAGGCGATCTTGCGTGGCTCGGCCTTCGCGTCGATCACCATGGTTCCCGCCCAGAAGCGGCCCTGGCGATCGGTGCGTCCGTCATTGAAACGCGTCGCCTCCATCTCGCTCTCCGGATCAACGATCGGATCGAAGCGGTTGGAGTCCGGATCCCAGAAGACGAACCCGCTGGTCATGGAGAGCACGAGGCCGCCGTTCGCGCGAGTCGCGAGACAGCCCGGGTCTTCTGGCGTCGGATAGCTGCGTTGGGCGCCGGTCGCCGGATCGAAGCGATGGATCGTCCGGCCAAAGATGTCGATCCACCACAGCACCTGGTGCTTCACATCCCAGAACGTTCCCTCGCCGAGCTTTGCACCGGTGGCGGCGACACATCGAGTGTCCGTCATGCGCTCGATCTCGCTGAACCATTGATGTTAACGATACCATATCATGGCTCGGAATGGCTGTCTACCGCGGAAAGGTCATCGGCCGCCAGGCGGATCGCGGCGCACTAGGCTCGCGCCACCGTCCACGAGCAGCGTGGCGCCGGTCATGTAGTCCGAATCTTCGGAACATAGGAAGAAAAACGAGCCCGCGACTGACTCCGCAGTTTGCATCGCTCCAAGCGGGATCGCTTCCGCCACGCGCAAGCGAAACGTCGCCTCCCGCTCGTGGATGCGGGCGCTCAGTCCGGCCATCACGATGCCAGGGGCCAGTACGTTTACCGTGATTCCGCGCGATGCCAGCTCCTGAGCCATGACCTTAGCAAGCATCTGCAGTCCCGCCTTGCTCGTGATGTAGGCCGCGCCTTCGGGCCAGGGCATCTGTTGCACCCAGCTGCTAGTGAAGAGGATCTTGCCGCGCAGCCCGCTGCCGCGCAGCGGCTGGCCGACCATGATGCGCGCGGCGGCCTGTGCGCAATGGAAGGCTCCAGTGAGATTCACGCGCAGCGTGCTATCCCACGAAGCCGCGTCTACTTCCAAGAACGGCTGATTGGCAACCATGCCGGCATTTGCGATGAGGACGTCGAGCCGGCCGAAGCACTCCACGACGCTGGCAAGTGCATGATCGACCTGGGCGCGCGCGGCAACGTCGGCTTCGAGGAACAGCAAATCGTCGACGCTATGCTCATCAAGCCACGGATGCTCGTGCGTGGCGGGGAGATCGAGCAGTGCGACCCGGGCACCCTCGCTCAGCAGACGTTCCGCCGTCGCCCGACCGATATCGCCGAGCCCGCCGGTGATCGCCACAACCTGCCCATTCAATCGGTTCACGCTGCCCCCACATTCGGCGAACGACGCATGGGCGGTTCACGAGACCAAGCATTGAGCGCCGGGCCACGTTGACCATCCTACCAGCATCTTATGATACGGTAATCATTCTGCCATGAGAACCGCCCGCGAGGAGGATTACCTTCGATGAGAATTACCCGTGTCGAAACCATCCGTTACCGCCCGCAGCCGAACATCCTCTGGGTGCGGCTGCACACTGACACCGGGCTCGTCGGGCTCGGCGAAACCTACTATCTGCCTGGCGCGGTCGAGGCCGTCATCCACGACATGATTGTCGATTTCGTCGTTGGACAGTCACCTCACGACCGCGAGCGCATCTGGGACAATGTTTTCAGCTGGGCGAATTTCTTCGGCTTCGCCGGAGCAGAGATGCGCGCTTTGTCTGCCGTGGACATTGCCCTGTGGGACATCATCGGCCAAGCTCATGGAGAGCCAATCTACAATCTGCTGGGTGGTGCCTGCCGGGAAAGCATTCCGGTCTACAATACCTGCGTAAACGCCGGTCGCTACCGCGACATGGACGATTCCCTGGAACGACCTTCGGAACTGGCGAAGCACCTGCTGTCCCAGGGAATCTGCGCGATGAAAATTTTCCCCTGGGACCAGTTCGCGCCGCAGCTGCATGGCCGGGTGCCCATGGGGCCTGCAGGCTGGTCTGCGGTGGGACCGTCCGGGGCATACATTCACGCTCGCGACGTCGAAAAGGGTCTCGAAACCGTGCGCCGAATACGCGACGCCGTCGGTTCGGACATGGAGATCATCATCGAAGGGCACAGCCGCTGGGATCTCAACTCCGCGATCCGCATCGCACGAGCGCTAGAACCCTACGACGTGCTGTGGATGGAGGACATGATCAAGCCAGACAACGCCGATGACCTGCGTCGCCTCGCGGAAGAAACGCGCGTACCCCACAGCGTCAGCGAGCGCCTGATAACACGCTATGCCTTTCGGAACGTGCTCGAAAGCGGTGCGGCGCGGGTCGTCATGCCGGACCTCATCTGGACCGGCGGCATCACCGAGGGTCACAAGATCGCGATACTCGCCGACACGTATCATCTGCCGATCGCGCCCCACGACTGCACCGGCCTCGTCACCCTGTTCGCCAATCTTCATTTGTGTGGCGCGCACATGAACGCGATGATTCTGGAGACGGTGAGAGGCTTTTACGACTCGGGCTGGTACGCTCAAGCTTACACGGACAACGTCGAGATCGAAGCTGGTCAGGCGCTAATCCCGCAGCGACCGGGGCTCGGCACCAGCCTACGAGAGAGCCTTCTCGAGAGCGGGGACGTCCAGACCCGCGCGAGCAGTTGAAGCGACACCCCGCATTTAAAGGGCTGAGACCTAGCAGGCCGTTGAAAAAGGCCTGAACTTGTCCGATCTTGGCATGCCTGACATGGGGTGTGTTGAACGGGAGATAGAGCGATGCGTGGCCAAGTGGATCCCCAGTCTCATCTGTTCAGTTACTTCTCGCCCGAGGAGCGCGTGCCGGCAACGCACCCGCTGCGCTCGATCAA
>Ga0163147_10002778_pt1 | contig 24318 bp, 34 predicted proteins | sample OliLakLV19MP6G1_FD_148597 | JGI IMG/M metagenome (GOLD analysis project Ga0163147, IMG submission 148597) | Freshwater microbial mat bacterial communities from Lake Vanda, McMurdo Dry Valleys, Antarctica- Oligotrophic Lake LV.19.MP6.G1 | ecosystem: Environmental > Aquatic > Freshwater > Lake >...
TGGTGTGCGACTTCGGGTGGCACACCAGAATGAAGTTGAACTGTTGAGCTAAAAGCTGCTGGCATAAGGGTTGATGACAGTAGAGGTCATCGCCCAAAACCGTCACCTTCAACGCACTGTAGCGTTGTCCATACTGTAACAGCCACCGTTTGGCCGCCGCATTCTCACAGTCCTGCTTGTCATGTCCATCTTGTGGCACCACAAACTCAGGCACCAATGGCATCACTTGGGATTGACCCGGACAAACAATCACCGGCGTGACCACGCTATGGAAATAGTCGGTCTCCCCTGATTTCAACTGGCGCGTCGAACACTGCGGACAGTGGATCTGGCTCGAACTGAAGTATTCGGTGCCGTCCATTGCCAGCAGCAGGGTGCCCCCAAACGAGCGGAAGCCCTCCAACTGTCCCTGCTGCTCTAGCACCTGCAAGATTTCCTCAAAGATGGGAAAGACCTGCTCTGGTTTTACAGGGTCGAGCAGCGCCCGAATCTGGTTGTCACTGGGTATCCGATGCACCCCAAACAGACTTTGGGCGTTACTGTGCCCTTTGCTGCCCTCCATCATGCGCTGGTAAGCCAGAAACGACGGGGTTTGGGTGAAGAACACGCTAAACGCGCTTAATGCCGCATCTTCCATCCCATAGCGGCTATTCTTGCCCGTGCGCTTGTCCGGTAGCGATGACAGCACTTGGCGGAAAGAACCCACGATTGTGTCAAACAATCCGCGCGCACTCAATGATTCTGGCTCTCTTGAGTTGTTCAGAGGTTCTTACAATACCGACATTTCGGAAGCTTGAACAGCTATTTCCCAAAATGAGAATTGCTGGCATCGCCCGCCATTTAATCCCATTCGAGAGCAAATAAAAAATCGCGTTCAGAACCTCCCGCAGATCCAAGGTGCGTGGTCGCCCACCAGCTTTGGCGGCCGGTAAAGAGGGTGCAATCAACGCCCACTGGTCATCGCTCAGGTCTGTGTCGTATGCTAGTCGTGTCATTGGGGGTCTCCGATAGACCCCTTTACTCTACATGACTGACTTTTCAAACAGGTTCTAAGGCTATCGACCTCACTTCAGATCTTGCACTGAAACAATCCCTGCAAGCTCTTAAAACCCAACTTCCCGATCCAAAAGGAGACCAAACGGGCGTTGAGCAATGGTGGAAGGATCATGGTCACATTTGGACCACGCAACTCAGAGAGGCGCAAATCCGATACCGGGACCTTGTCTACGATTGGCAGTTCAGCGAAGCGCAAATAGCCCTATTAGATCAGTACTACAGGGCTAATCTTCTACTTGTGGATTGTCTTAATAGCGATTGCTACGTTAGCCAAGCAGTACGAGATGAGATCGAGTCAACCCTGTTATTGTCAACTAATGACATTGAGCAGTATCAAAAAAATCAAAAGTAGGAGCTTCAATTAGGTCAAGCTGAGGATGAGTCTTGCCCTCTCAACGAGGCAAACAGGTAAGAGGGAAGCAGTGAGAGAAACATGTTCCCCCTCCTCTGAAACTATTTTTCCAAGGAAAGAACTGCCCGCCGCTTAAGCTGGATGTTCTTCAGATGCTTCTTGACGGTGTCATCGGTAATGTACAACTTAGCTGCGATTTCCTTCCGAGTATAGTTCGCTCGACGGTGCAAATTTTCACAAAGTTCGGCAGGTAATTCTCACTCAACTTCGGCACCCCGTTCTCATAAAGTTCGGCACCTGATTCTCACCTAGGATCGTGGATTAAATAACCTGTAATTCTGGCTTAGCAGTGTAGTTCCATTGAGGCAAGCATTCATCAAAGACAATCTTCATGTTGGCTTTGAAGTCTTCAGCCACGCTTCGACCGATCTGATAGGTCTTGTCGAGAATCGTTGTAAGCACATTGAGTCCTGTGCGAGTCGTTGCCGTTGCCATCAGGTCTTGCACCGTCTGGACACGATCAAAAATTACACCCTGACACACGCGCGAGACATGGGGAAACAGGCGATGCTCAATGGGATTGGACTTGGAGGTGTAGGGTGGATAGTGAGCAATGCGAATCTCGATGCCCAGTTCATTGACTAATGCTTGCAAGTCCTGTTTGAAGATGTAATGGCGGGAGCTATTGCTACCGCCGCCGTCGCATCACAGCAAAATGGAGTGAGCCAGTGGAAGCGAACCTTGCCATCGGTGTTCCACCAGTAGCGAATCGAGTCACAGGCAAACTCGCTGGTATCGTGACTGGTGCCAATCTGGATGTACCCCAAATTGGCAGTGAGGTCATACAGCCCGTGCGGCATCGCCATGCCTGCTGCCAAGGAGGCCCAATCATGGTCAAATACCTCCATTGCTTCCTGGGTGTACAGTTTCCCCTCTCGATAGAACGAACCAATCAATTCTTTTTTTGGGTGTCCATACTCACCACTGGATTGCCTGCCGCTTGATCGGTCTGCTGCAAGCGTTCAAGCGTCTCAAATTGCTCGTTGCGATGCTCACTCTTGCCCGTAGCCAGAGCTTTCACCGCTTTGCGTTTGCGAAAGTGGTGGTTCTCCAACAACTGGTCTACCACCGTGACACTGACTTCGATGCCCTCTTCCTGCAATAATGCGGCAATCTCATGGCGCTTGAGCTTTGTCCATTTGACGGTTTCATCCATCGGTGAACCGGCGGTGTGTCGCTCTCACACGCGCAAAAATGCCTCATCCAATCCACCAATTGTCTTAAAGGCTGATTTACGCCCACCTCCAGACTGTCGAATCCGTTCTGCTTGAAGAATCGTTTCGTCCTCAAGTGCCCTCAAGCCCAACGCTAAAGTTTCGTGATGGCACCCCAATAATTGCCGGACGTATGCCTGCCCTCCATAGCCTAATTTCACCGCTGCAATGGCGGCGTAGCGGCGGCAATCCTTTTCGGATAAGGACTGATCGTATCGTTGCATCTGGGCTTCGATCGCAGCAGGGTAGGTTTGCATCAATCCACCGGTTTTTAGTAGACCTCTAGCTTACAGAGACAACTGACAGAATTACACCTTATTTAATCCACAATCCTAAGCCAGATTGAAGCCGTTGCACCGAAAGGCGTTGCCGCTGGCGATCGCTACCACGCTCAAGGGATGGCGACGGTGCATCGGTAATTAGTGGTTGGTTGTTGGTTTTTAGTTGTTAGTGATTAGTAGAGCGATCGTACTTTTGGGTGCGATCGCTCAACGCTACAGCATTCCATTTGTAACCTGTGATGAAAAGATCTTGAGCTATCCTCATGTGGAAACAGTTTGCTAGGCAGAGCGATCGTACTTTTAGGTGCGATCGCTTTGTTTGATTTAGGGAAAGCTGGCGATCGCTCTCTGATTAGCAGTTAGAGTGTTGGGTTTCCTGCTGTCAATACACTTATGGAAAGGAACGATAGTACTAACGTTTATTTGAGATGTGGACGTTTCTTCTAGGGTGAGGGCATACTGAAGCCGAAGATCTGAAATACACGAAAAAATATACTATGACTAAGAAAGTTTCAATTGACTATGATGACGTAGCTTCAATTGCACTCAAGGCTACTTTTCCTCACGGTCTGAAAAGCTTAATTCCTGGTTACGATATGTATAAACTGTTGCTTGAGCCATTAGCGCAGAGAATCATTGATGATGCCAAAGTAAATAAAGGGAGTGATCTTGAAAACATCAAACAAATAATTAAATCTGGCAAAGAAAATGGAGTTGATGAACTAGAAATAAAAATCTCGAAAGAAGCAGGTGTAAATATTGGTGCTGATCTAAGTGAAATAGGCGTTCCTTGCAACATGAAGTTTGAGATTGGAGCGCAGGGAGAAACCGTCATCAATATCAAGTATAAATAAGCGATCGCCCACTCCATACATTGAGTTGAGGCAACGCAACAACCGATATCGTTAACTGCTTCACCAGCTCGTAGCATGACGTTACATTCCTGAAATTGACGATGCGGATTTCATTCTCCTCGCATTGGTTGCCTTACAATAGATAAGCAGATTTGAGATTGCGAAGCAGGCGATGAATACTACGGATCATTCCTCAGTTGATGATGGGGCGGCAGCAGATTTGGTTTCTGTAACCGAGTTGCAGCACCAACTTCATGATCTGCTCAAACAACTATCACCGGAGCGCTTACAGGTGCTTGCCGATTTTGCTGCTTATCTGGCAAATGCTGAAAGCGAGGCTGCGACCCAAGAACTGTTGGCAATTCCTGGACTGCTAGAGCGCGTGAAGCAAAATCAAGCAACTCCTAAAACTGAGTACGCGGACTGGAGAATGCTTCGCTCCGATGTATAAAGTTTTTCTACATCCTGATGCCCAAAAAGTTTATGTTAATGCTGACAAAGCTTTAGCAAAGAAAATCGCCCGATGCTTGCAACAGTTAGAGCAAAACCCCCGATCGCACACAAATATTAAAGCTCTTAAAGGAGAGTACGCAGGGTACTACCGCTACCGAATTGGGGATTACAGAGTGATGTATTCAGTAGACGACACACTTATCCAGGTATTTGTTGTAGCGATCGCCCACCGCAGTGAAGCGTATGAACAGTGACGCGCGTTGGTAAGTTTAGCGGTGCGATCGCGTTGTTGATTTGGCTAAGACAACGAAACCTAACTTATGAAGCTAACGGCTTCGCTCCCCGCAAAAACACAAGACTGCTGTAGAGATGAAACGCGGAGTCCCAATAGCTGTCGGCTTGCCGTGAGAGGTGAATGTGAGCTTTGAGGCGAAGTAATGGTGCGCTAAAGTCCGCCGCCGTTTCAGCAAAGGGAGTGAACTGCGACCAGGTTTTGGCATGGGGTAACTGGCGAACGAGCAGTGCCATCAACTGATTCCAGTTAGTCCGAATGGTGTTGCGATCGAGTGGGTCGATCGTCGCCTGATTTGCCACAGCAATTCCTTGATCAAATTTGTAGCTACTGTCATGCAGACGGAGAATGCAGCGTCGTCCCGGCAAGTGTAGATCGCAAAAATGGGCATAGTCCTGGGTTTCGTCTTTGCGTACCAGTCGGTTACGGTAGCCCAAATCCAGCACCTGCTCAAAAATGGGCAAAATGCCTTCCACGCGCTGCGTCACCTCCGACCAGTCGAAGCTGAGAGAGCCGATCTGGTCGTGCACATTTTGGCAAACCACCGTTGCTTTCGGCGCGGCTGACTGAAACGAATTGACACGGAAGAGTTGAATTGCCTGAATCTCTGGTTGCGATGCCCACACGTTTGGCACACCTGCCTGCTGCAACTCCTGACTATAGACTTGCAGTTCACCCGCAACACCGACCCGATATAAGCGCCACCCACGATTTGGAATGAGCAGCCGTGCCGTGTAAGCGTCTAGCTTCATCGCTCGTGCAAAATTCTGAATGACTGTGGCGCGATCGTCCCCCGTGACCGTTTCCAGCACTAAAAACCCAGGTGCATTGTTGTTGGGTTCAGCCGTTGCCTGCGCGATCGCCCGCTGTCGTCGCGATCGCTGTATCGCCTCAAGGCGCTGAATGCCCTGACGTACTTGAGTCGATAGTTTCGGATTCGACGCATCACGCAGCAGTTGACGGTAGATGTCTGTTGCCGCATCCAGCTTGCCAGCGACTTCCTGCAAACGCCCTGAGTAGAACTGTGCCCAGGGATTTTGCGGCGACTGTGCCAGCAGTGCTGATACCAGTTGGGCAGCCGATCGATAATCCTGACGTTCAAAAGCAGCGGCGATTTCGTCAAGCATAGACAGGTGAGGGGTGAGGAGAGAGGAGCAAGGGGTGAAGGGAGGTTTGGGGTTGAGGTTTGGGGTTGAGGTTTAAGTTTAGTTCCGGGTTTATTCTGACTCCTTTTACTTTTTACCTTCTTTCCCCTCTCCCTTCACACACTGCTGCAAGCAATGACAGTGCCACTAAAGGAGCTGTAACGGTGCGAAGAATACGGGTGCCGAGAGAAACAGGGTGATAACCTGCGGCGATCGCACCTGCAATTTCATCTTCTGTCCAACCACCTTCGGGTCCGATCGCAAGGACGATAGAGGCAGGGGGTGACTCAGATATTCCAGACTGAAGACATTCTAATAAATGAGGAACATTTCCTCTCGCAACGCAAAGATACTTTTTGACGAGCGGTTCGGAACGCTGACATTCCTGGTAGATATGCTCAGCAAAGGAAACGGGTGCCGCGATGCGAGGGACGCACAACCGCTCGGACTGCTCAGCGGCTTCGTTGGCGATGCGCTGCCAGCGTTCTACCTTTTGGAGACTGGGGTGAAGAAGGGTGCGATCGCTCATCACGGGCAGAATTTGATCCACGCCCAACTCGGTTGCCTGACGCACAACCTCATCGAAACCATTGCCTTTTGGTAGGGCTGCTACCAGCGTTACACGCACCGATAGCTCTGTACCAGCGGCGAGCGGCTCTAGAATTTCTGCCTGATACTCCAGCGGGTCGTCAGGTTGTACTACCAGCGAAGCCAGCCATGCGTGCCCCTGCCCATCCATCGCGATAAAGCGATCGCCGCTATTCAATCGCAGCACTCGTTTTAAGTAATGCTTTTGAGACTGAGTTAAAAAAAGACGTTTGTTTTGAAGTTGCCCAGAATCGACAACCAGGCGTTGTAATTGCACAAACTTTTTAGGCTGTGGCACGGTGATTGGTGTCATCCTTCAGGTTAGCGGAAATTCAGGTATTTAGACCTTTATGCCTCAGCATAAAAGCACCCCAATTTACGCACACCTTAGAGGATATTGGGAACTAGAGGATAGTTGAAAAAGGTCGGCAGTCTTAATCGCGACGACTGAAACGAAGTCTACCGTCATGGACTCATGCAGACATGCCAGTTTTTCCAGCCTGCACGTTTTTTGAATGCCGAAGGGCTACACGCCTGCTCGCTCCGCTAGTGTTGCTGTAATGGCGTAAAACCCTTCTCTACTAAACGCTAAAGTCGCGGATTTAATAAGGTGCAATTCTTTCTGTAGGGACGTTACACGTAGCGTCCCTACAGAAGAGAAGTGGTTCAGGTTAATTAATCCACGACCCTAAGCAAAAAGGCATCCAAGAAACGCGTTCGTGCAGTGTGCGCGTCTCCGTTGGCGCAGCCTTCTCTAGCGGAGTCGGCGTATTCTAGTCGTCAAAATGACTTTTCAAATAGCCTCTGATGAAGGTTTTATGAGAGAGTGTCTCTGGTTGCATTCCACCGTAATAATAGGCGATCGCTTTACTTGAATTCTGATGACGGTTCAAGCCTGGGTAGGCTTCTTCATCACTTCTTCAAATAAGAACTGTAAAGCAACAACGTTACTTTAAGATTTCCTTACTTCCCTCATGATGCCGAATCTAAGGAATGCCATAGAATAAGACTAGCAGTAAAGTTCGTCCGACTCTGGAAACGTCACATCATCAGGTAATTTGCTGAAGTCGTTGCCCTGAAGGCAGCACCGCTCTAGTTACCTGAATTGCGTCCAAGCATCTACCATTGGTTCCGGTATACGCCCTGAAGTATCTTTCACTTCGCGGCACAGGCTTCAATCATAAAAAGGTCAATGATGGTAATGCCTACGTTTCCTTGCGAGTACGCCTTGGCTGGCTGTACTGGTGCTATTGCCTTCAGGGTTTCAGCGGTATGAGAGACGAAACCCTCGACAGACAGCAAGATCTCATGGAGTATGCAGGCGCTCGCGATGTTTTGACGCAGTTGAACAGTGGTCAACTGCTTGTAGTCAACAGCCGCAGACGCAATGGCTTAATTATCTATAAGCGGTTTCATGCTGAATTCGCTGGACCCGGTGCTGCTGTAGGCAGCTTCTTTGATGTGGATTGCCAGCGTGCAGTGCCCGTGGGTGACCTATCGCTCGTTCATCCAGAAGCTCAGGAGGATCGCCAGAAAGCTTACTTGATCCGGCGACAATGGATTCGGTTAACTCAACAGTTGACGGACAATCCTGTGCCGTTGCAGCGAGCGCAAATGATTTTGAACCAGTTTGAGAACTACTTTGGCGCTGAAATGGTGGCACAGTTGCCGGATGAGGCATTTGCCCTTCTAGTTGGGGTCTTGCCACAAACCATTAGGATGATGCGACGTAATCCTGACAATCTGGAGCTTAGAATCAAGTTCTAAGTTCTACCTGGGCGTGAAAGCGTGCGGATCTGACCGTATGGCACCCAACTCCTCCACGCCTGGTTGGGTAAGCCTACAGTTCAAGCTGCAATTGCTGCTCGATCGTCATCACGCCGGGTAAATTCGCAAGCGTCGATTCGGTTCATCGCCAAAGCTACGTGATTTGAGATGGTAGTGCTCCACTAGCTCATGTTGCATTTTGCGTACGATAGAAGAACGTGGCAGAAGCTCGACAGGCTGTCCTTTGGGAATCACAATTTGCTCAACGGCAAGTCTGGCTTCTTCAAGGGCTTCAATTTCATCATCGCTACCGCTACCCGAAAACAGATTGAGATCGGCGATTTCTGGTGTGCCAGAATCGTCCATGTCTAACATGCGCCTTAGTCCATGTGCGATCTGAGGAATCGTACTAGCTTTGATGGTGTGAATTGGCACCTGACGCGCTTTGGCAATATGGCGCAGCTTGGAGTGATTTTTGACGTGCGATCGCAGTGCCAGAACAGCATCGGCATGATCAATATCTTTGGTCAAAATGACAGGAAGACTGAGCGTACGAATGACCTGATCAAGCTGATGCCGGCTGACCGCATAGGGATAGACATGCAAAATATCCTCCCCGTTGGGACCAACCTGCGGCGCTACACCATCAAAAACTGCCTCCGGGTCACCATCCAGAACTTCGTGCAAGAAAGCAGCGTTCCCGCCGCCGAATTTAGCTTGCAGCGATTCATCCAGCATTTGTTCAAACTGCTGTTCATCGGGCGACAGCTCTAACTGGCTGGAAGACGACAGCGGACGCATCTGCCCAGACGATCGCCAACCGCGACTCTGCACCCCACCCAAGCGTCCAGTGCTCATAAAGCTAGGGCGATCGCCAACATCACTCTGGCTACCCAGGGGGCTAAGAGCGCTACGCGCGGGTGTTAAGCTGCTCCGTCGTCTTCCTGCTGCTTCTGGCTCACTCGACAGCTCGTGGGTAATCACCACTTTGCCCGTTTCGCTGAGTGCGCGTACTTGAGGCGTTGGCTGGCGACCCCGCAGTAGGCTGTCAACAGTTTCAGCGACGTGTTCATGAATCACCCAGCGCTCTCGCTCCAGCATTTCGACCGCAATGTCGAAGGTGGGTGGTGCTTTGCGCTCCAGCACACTTTTTTGGCTACCGCGTCGGCGTGCTTCTTCATCGCCTAATGTGACTGACTGAATGCCGCCGATCAGATCTGAAAGTGTGGGGTTTTTGATCAGGTTCTCAAGGCGATTGCCGTGGGCAGTACCCACGAGCTGCACGCCGCGTTCGGCAATGGTACGGGCTGCCAGTGCTTCCAGCTCAGTCCCAATTTCGTCGATAACAATGACTTCGGGCATATGGTTTTCCACTGCCTCGATCATGACCTGGTGCTGAAGTTCGGGACGGGCGACCTGCATCCGACGGGCGCGCCCAATCGCGGGATGGGGTACATCGCCATCACCCGCAATCTCGTTGGACGTGTCGATGATCACCACGCGCTTTTCTAGCTCATCCGCCAGCACGCGGGCAATCTCTCTGAGCGCTGTGGTCTTACCAACGCCAGGACGACCCAGCATGAGAATTGAGTGACCGCTTTCGACTAAATCACGAATCATGCCGATCGTGCCAAAAATCGCTCGACCGACGCGACAGGTCAGACCAATCACCTCACCTCGACGGTTGCGAATGGCACTGATACGATGCAGCGTACGTTCGATGCCCGCTCGGTTATCGCCGCCAAAGTCACCCACTTTGGTAATGCATTCATTGAGATCTGCCTGCGAAACCAATTCCTCAGAAAGATATTCCGCCTGACCGGGAAACCGCGCTTCTGGACGGCGACCAAGATCTAAAACCACTTCAACCAACATCTTCTTCTGAGGATGCTGTTCAAGCCGCAGTCGAATCGAATCGGGCAAAATTTCTAGCAGCTTCGTCAAATCGTCTGTAATTTGCATGCCTGCGTGGTGAGAGGTATTAGCGTTGATGGGAGTTTCGGCAGAGGGGGCGATCGCGTCCTGACCACGTTCTGCTGACGATAGCGACTGTTCTGGATCGTGTCCAGCCTGGCTGTTGGAAGAATTAATACCGTTGGGGTTTACCATTTGCTCGATAAGGAAGAACAAGCACAGCGGACTAAAGGGTAGATGATGGCAACAGAACGTCGTCAGAGATTTAAGCGCGTTCGTTGACTGTTAAAGACTTTAAGTTGCGCCACAAGAGAGCGTGCTAATGCAACCGCTTGCCAGAGCAGGTCAGGGGTCTCTTCCAGTCCAAGTGGCTGCGGTCGCCCGGTTCCTTGCAGCGAGTCAAGCCGTGAGGAGGGACTAGCGGTTGTGGATCGTAGTGGCATTGTCGCGATCGCGCCGCGTTCTGCTTCGGCTACCTGGTTCGCGATCGCATCTAGCTGGTTGAGAATTGGCAGCAGCAGCGTACGCGCGTAGCTACCATAAGCAACTCCCGCGATGTAAGAAGACTGGCAACTTTTGCTTAGAGCGTCTGATTGCTTAATGCTAATAGCTGGTGATGTCGTTGAAGGGTTAAGCAACTGTGGATGCAGTAAGCTCAGAGCGTTCAGCTTCGGTACTGTGTGGTGATTCGTGCCGCCTGCTAACTGAATGTAGCCCGGTAAAGCAGCCGTCAAGACTTTCTGACCGAGCTTAACCGCTGCTCTGGTTGCGCCAGCCCCAATATCGCCGCTCATCGGGCGACCATCCATCTGCCAGATGAGCGGACAGGGAAGTGGTGAAACGATGTCGTAGAGCGCCCATAAGTAGTCCAGCAAACCTTCACCATCCGGGCAGCTAATCGCAATCAGCTTCAAATTACAGACCCACGGTTCGATCGCTGCCCAAAGCCGACGAAACTCATCCAGGTGCCCAATCTGCGTGTGAATCTCGATCGCATCAATGCCCGTTTGTAGGATGAGAGGCGCGATCGCTGCTGGGGTTGAAACATAAGAACGGGGAGTAATCTGTTGCACTGGGCAGATCGGCAAGCAACGCCCACAGCCATAGCACCGATCGACTAGTACGCCAGAGACGGTTTTGCGCGTTATACCGTTGCTTTCTACCGCCACACCTCGCAGCATCGCGCTCGACTCAAACGCGCTGTTCGTTGTTGATGCCTCAAACACGATCGCCTGCGCTGGACAAATAGATTCACAGGGGCGCACGCAGTCAGGTGGGCAGGCACTAGCGTCGAACTCAGCTTTGCGAAAGTGAGGATCTTCGCCATCGTTCAAGCTGACCATCAGCCAGGGTAAGCCCTGAATGTACGATCGCCCGCGATCGTCACTTGCAGCAAGATCAGCGGCAAGTTTCAGCGCTGTCTTTGCAGTCAAAATGACGGCTGGGTCAGCAGCGACATCAATACAATCAGCCCCGGCTAGCGTGTATGCCATGACCAGGGTTCGGATAGCTGGGAGGTGTTGGAAACTGGCTCCGCAAATGAGTTTGAACCAGTGACCTTCCCTCAGGGATCGCAAAGGGTAGTACAGATCAGTCACCCCTCCATCCTAGTGCCCCACACACAAAATTACGAGGCATCTACAAGAACTCTTTTCGTAAACTGCGTGACTTCAAGCCGAGATTAAGACCTGTGTCAGAGGCATCCAGCGAAACGCGCGATCGCCCCCCAATTCAACCACCACCTTCAGACGAGGTTCAATCTTGGGTAGGTCTGCCAAATACGCAAGCTCCTGGTTCGACAGGATGGAACCCTCAATGATCCACAGCAGCAGTCCTTTGGATTTCGCAGGCAGTTGCTCAATTTGGTAGCTTACAAGCGGTGGAATGTAGTAGGTATAGCCAACAGCAGCACCTGCCCCCGTACTTTTCTTACCGAGATGGGGTGGACGTACACCGTGAACATCGGTCAAGTAAGCAGCCAAGTCGCCTAGCCCACGTGCCGTGATGCTGAGTGAGACATAGCCTGCTGTCCGAATCCGCCGTCGATAGCGCCCCTCAAACCCGCCCTCTAACGGAACATACACACCCAAAGCGCCCAACGTTTCCAGGTCACGAATGAGCTGCTTGCCAGTCGTAAGTAGTGCCATCGATCTTCACTTCCTCTGTCTGTTACGTTGCACTGAACGCTACCCCATTGCCTGAAGTCTGTCGAAGTCTGTCTGGTAGGGAGGCGATTCAGCAATCGCTGCTTGCCATAATCTCGTTGCCATGACCACATTCTCTACAAGAACGCAGCCACTGTAATACTATAAAGCCAATGTTGTCTGTAACTGGCTTTACGGCTAAATCAAGTGGGGCGATCGTTGTTGTCACGAAAAATCTTCTCAAACCACTAGACAACCCACAAAGATATGTCTTATATTTAGAAGCTGCTGCTGAATTATTTAACCGAAGGACATTCCAGGCTCCAACCTGAATCCGCCAATGCAAAATAGCGCTTCAGGTTTGCCAGAATCTTGCTTTCGCTCTAGAGGATACTGAATGGCTTGCCATTCAAGTCCTGGCGAAAAAGGGTAATAGATGTAGCGTCGATCCAAATTGCGTCAGCCTTAGAGCCTTTAGGCTGTTTGTCAGAATCAATACGTACCTTTTACCTTCCGGCGCTGCCGGATGGAAAGAACGCTGTCTGCATTGATTCGTTGACCCGATTAAGAGAGGTAATCTCTGAAGTTGACAGTAACTTTAGGATTCATCACTCGCATTTGTAACGTCTAGAAATGGAGACTAGTCACCGTGTCTGTTGGTATCCTCGGCACAAAACTCGGCATGACCCAAGTGTTTGACGAAACAGGAAAAGCCATTCCTGTCACAGTTATTCAAGCCGGACCATGCATTGTCACGCAAGTGAAAACAGCCCAAACAGATGGCTACTCTGCTGTCCAGGTTGGATACGGTGACGTGTCTCAGAAAGCTTTGACGAAGCCAGAATTAGGGCATCTTGCTAAATCAGGTGCCTCTCCTCTTAGACATTTGCATGAGTATCGTTTCGATCGCTCCGCCGAATTCGAGCTGGGTCAACAGCTTAAAGCCGATGCGTTTGAAGTGGGTCAGATTGTGGATGTAATCGGTACGAGTATTGGTCGTGGCTTCGCAGGCTATCAAAAGCGTCACAACTTTAAGCGCGGACCGATGGCACACGGCTCCAAAAACCACCGTGCTCCCGGTTCCACTGGAGCGGGTACTACACCCGGTCGTGTCTATCCTGGCAAACGGATGGCGGGACGCTTGGGTGGCGGTCAGGTGACGATTCGCAAACTGACTGTGGTGCGAGTTGATGCTGAGCGGAATCTGTTGCTCATCAAGGGCGCTGTTCCCGGCAAGCCCGGCGCGTTGCTCAATATCGTCCCCGCAACATTGGTTGGTCGCCAATAGGGATGGGACATCAATGCACCGCTACGCTGAATGAGAGACAAGGAAAACTATGGTTGATTGTGTCGTTAAAGATTGGCAAGGGCAGGAAGCAGGCACCGCTTCTCTGGACTTGAAAGTAGCAAGCGAGGCGAATGCCGCTCACATCGTTCATCGCGCGTTGACTCGCCAACTGGCAAACGTGCGCCAGGGAACCGCTTCGACTAAAACCCGTGCCGAAGTGAGAGGTGGTGGACGTAAGCCTTGGCGGCAGAAAGGGACAGGGCGTGCGCGTGCTGGGTCTAACCGATCGCCGCTTTGGCGGGGTGGTGGTGTCATTTTTGGTCCCAAGCCAAGGGACTACACGATCAAGATGAACCGCAAAGAGCGACGTTTGGCGCTTCGTACCGCGATCCAAAGCCGCGTTGACGACTTGGTTGTGGTGCAAGATTTTGCTGATAAGTTGACCCGTCCGAAGACTAAGGAAGTGGTTAAAGCACTGGCAGGCTGGGGTGTTGAACCTAGAGCAAAAGTGTTGCTGATTGTGGCTGAGCGAGACGAGAACGTTTATTTGTCAGCTCGTAACATCGACAACCTGCGGATGATTTCTGCAAGCAACTTGAATGTGTTTGATCTACTAGCCGCCGATCGCATTGTCGCCACAGCATCCGCTCTTACAAAAATTCAGGAGGTCTACGGTGACTGACTATAACACTGGTGCCCTTGCCGATCTGGTACGCCGCCCGATCGTGACTGAGAAGGCAACTCTCTTGTTAGAGAACAATCAATATACGTTCGAGGTTGATCCCAGAGCGAAGAAGCCAGAAATCAAGGCGGCGATCGAAACGCTGTTTGAGGTTAAGGTGACGAACATCAGCACCCAAAACCCTCCTCGCAAAGCGCGCCGCGTTGGCAAGTTTGCGGGGCATCGCCCGCATTACAAACGAGCGGTAGTCACACTTGCTGCTGGAGATTCCATCACACTTTTCCCTGAAGTTTGATGCGCCGCAGCGTCTCAATACTCGCTTGGTTCATGAGCGCCAATCTTCGACTCCGACACCGCTCTCAATACTGCAAAATCCCAAGAGCTTAACGTTATGGGCATCCGTTTCTATCGACCAATGACCCCTGGCACGCGCACCCGTGCAGTTTCCGCCTTTTCTGAAGTTACTAAGAGTGAGCCGGAAAAGTCTTTAACGCACTCGCGCCATCGCCCTAAAGGGCGCAACAACCGTGGTGTCATTACCTGCCGTCATCGCGGCGGCGGTCATAAGCGTCTGTATCGGGTGATTGATTTCAAGCGCGATAAGTATAATATTCCTGCCAAGGTGGTTGCGATCGAGTACGATCCCAACCGCAACGCACGGATTGCGCTGCTTTTTTACCAGGATGGTGAAAAGCGGTACATTATCCATCCAGCAAACCTGGCGGTCGGCACCATTATTCGATCCGGTCCTGATTCTCCGTTTGAAGTTGGCAACGCGATGCCGCTCAGCAACGTTCCGTTAGGTACGGCTGTCCATAACGTCGAGTTAGTGCCTGGTAAAGGTGGACAGATTGTACGGGCGGCTGGTGCCAGCGCGCAGGTGGCAGCGAAAGAGGGAAACTTTGTCACGCTGAAATTGCCCTCTGGTGAGGTTCGCCTGATTCGGCGGGAATGCTACGCCACGATCGGCTCGGTGGGTAACGCTGATGTTCGCAATACCAGTTTCGGTAAAGCGGGTCGCAAGCGGTGGAAGGGTCGGCGACCAGAGGTGCGCGGCAGCGTGATGAACCCAGTGGATCACCCGCATGGTGGGGGGGAAGGTCGAGCACCGATTGGTCGATCGGGTCCAGTTACACCTTGGGGTAAGCCAACGTTGGGTTACAAAACTCGTAAGAAGAAGAAGTTGAGCAGTGCCTTAATTGTGCGCCGTCGTCGGAAGTCTTCTAAACGAGGCAGAGGTGGTCGGGATTCGTAAATGATAGAGGGGAGATAACGCTATGGCTCGCTCACTAAAAAAAGGTCCGTTTGTTGCCGATCATTTGCTCAGTAAGATTGAGGCTTTGAATGTCAAAGGCGACAAGCAGGTCATTAAAACCTGGTCTCGTGCATCCACTATTTTGCCGCAGATGATTGGTCATACCATTGCGGTACACAACGGACGACAGCACGTTCCGGTTTATGTTACCGAACAAATGGTTGGGCACAAGCTGGGTGAGTTTGCCCCCACTCGGACGTTCCGCAGTCATGCGGGTGGCGACAAGAAAGCACGTCGATAACATTGAGCGATTTTTGAATCGCTGCTGCTAAAGGAAAAACGTATGGCTATTGACACCACCACTGAAATTAAGGCGATCGCTCGCTATGTTCGCATGTCTCCTCATAAAGTCAGGCGTGTGCTTGACCAAATTCGAGGACGTTCGTACCGGGAAGCGCTCATTATTCTAGAGTTCATGCCCTATCGCGCTTGTGAACCTGTGCTCAAAGTGCTGCGATCGGCTGCCGCCAACGCTGAACATAACGCCGGTCTCAGTCGGGCGGAACTGCTTGTTAACCAAGCCTTTGCCGATCAAGGACCCTCCTTGAAGCGCTTCCGACCCAGAGCGCAAGGGCGTGCTTATCAGATTCGGAAGCCCACCTGCCACATCACCATCACGGTTGCCCCTGGTGCCGTAGCTGAGTAAGTCAGTTGTTCAAACGCACTCAATGTTTGCTCGCTTCACAGAGCCACTGTTGACACCCTACTGCTTTTATTAGAGGACGCATTTGTGGGACAGAAAATTCATCCAACCGGGTTTCGCTTAGGCATCACCCAAGAACACCGTTCTTGCTGGTTTGGTGACCATAAACGCTATCCCGAACTGCTACAAGAAGACTACAAAATCCGCCGTTTTGTAGAAAAAAACCTCAGCAGCGCAGGGATCTCGGAAGTGCGCATCGAGCGCAAAGCGGATCAAATTGATTTAGAATTGCGAACCGCTCGTCCCGGTGTTGTAGTGGGGCGAGGTGGCACTGGTATTGAGTCTCTGCGAGCAAGCTTGCAGGGGGTTCTGGGTGGAGGCGATCGCCAAATTCGGATCAACGTCGTTGAAGTGGCGCGAGTGGACGCGGATGCTGCACTGATAGGGGAGTACATCGCTCAACAGCTAGAGCGACGGGTTTCTTTCCGACGGGTCGTGCGTCAAGCCATTCAGCGTGCTCAGCGAGCAGGCATTGAAGGCATCAAAGTGCAGGTCAGCGGTCGTCTCAACGGCGCGGAAATTGCTCGCCCCGAGTGGACTCGTGAAGGTCGAGTGCCCCTGCACACGTTGCGGGCTGACATTGATTACGCCTACTGCACTGCTCAAACGATTTACGGCACGCTAGGCATTAAAATCTGGATCTTTAAGGGTGAGATTATTCCCGGTCAAGAGCAAGAACCCGCTCCGACCAATAATCAGCCACGCCGCCGTCAACAGCGCCGTCGTCAGCAGTTTGAAGATCGATCGAATGAGGGATGAGGGATGAAGGACAAGGGATGATTTCAGATTCCCCAACGCCTAACTCCTGACTCCTGACTCCTGAATTCCTAAGGTACTGAGTCATGTTAAGTCCAAGAAGAACAAAATTTCGGAAACAACAGCGCGGGCGCATGAGCGGCTTGGCGACTCGTGGCAACGAACTTAACTTCGGTGAGTTCGGGTTGCAGGCGCAGGAGCCTTCCTGGATCACTGCCCGCCAAATTGAAGCCAGTCGTCGTGCCATGACTCGCTACATTCGTCGGGGTGGCAAAATCTGGATTCGGATTTTTCCTGACAAGCCAATCACCATGCGACCTGCCGAAACCCGGATGGGTTCTGGTAAAGGTGCTCCCGAATTTTGGGTGGCAGTGGTCAAACCCGGTCGAATTATGTTTGAAATTACTGGTGTAACTGAAGCGACTGCAAGAGAAGCGATGCGCCTTGCCTCGTTCAAGCTCCCAATTAAAACCAAGTTTATTGCCCGTGCGGCGGAGGAGTCCTAAGCCATGCCTCTTCCTAAGATGAGTGAAGTTCGCGACTTAACCGATCAGGAACTTGAAGAACGAATTGTAGCCTCGAAGCGCGAACTCTTTGAACTGCGCTTTCAGAAAGGCACCCGCCAACTGGAAAAGTCCCATCGCTTTAAACATACTCGCCACCGCTTAGCTCAGTTGCTAACCCTTGAGCGAGAACGGCAGTTAACTTCAAAGGATGAAGGCTAAAGGCTAAGGGCTAAAAACGGCTGGAGAGCGTCAGCAATCGGCTGCTCCCAATTTCTCTAAAGCTTTATCCTTCATTTTTTATCCTTTATCCTTTCCCCGGAGACCTGTTATGGCAGCAAAAGAGAGAGTTGGCTTAGTCGTCAGCGACAAAATGGAGAAAACGATCGTGGTGGCAGTTGAAAGCCGATCGGCTCACCCTAAATACGGCAAGATTGTGGCGCGCACCAAGCGTTACAAAGCACATGACGAAGAGAACAAATGCCGTACGGGCGATCGCGTCCGCATTCAGGAAACGAGACCATTAAGTGCTACGAAGCGCTGGATCGTGACTGACGTTCTTACTACAGCGGCTCAAGCATAGCCGGAGGAACCCATGATCCAACAAGAGTCTTATTTGAATGTGGCGGATAACAGTGGTGCCCGCAAGCTGATGTGCATCCGTGTTATTGGTGGCGGTAACCGTCGTTACGGCGGTGTGGGTGACATCATCATCGCAGTCGTCAAAGATGCGATTCCCAATATGGCAGTCAAAAAATCTGATGTGGTCCGTGCCGTGATTGTTCGCACTCGCAAAAGCCTTCGCCGTGACAGCGGTATGAGCATTCGCTTCGATGACAACGCGGCTGTGCTGATTAACAATGACGGCAACCCTAGAGGCACCCGTGTTTTTGGTCCTGTTGCCCGCGAGTTGCGCGACAAAAACTTCACCAAAATTGTCTCCCTTGCGCCGGAGGTTCTGTAATGACAAAGGTTAATCCAACTCCAACTCGATATAGGCTCCACGTCAAAAAAGGCGACACCGTTCAGATTATTGCGGGTAGCGATAAGGGCAAAGTGGGCGAAGTGCTGCAAACGCTTCCCAAGACGAGCAAGATTGTCGTCAAGGGCGTTAACATTCGCACCAAGCACGTGAAACCACAGCAGGAAGGCGAATCAGGGCAGATTGTCACCAGCGAAGCTCCCATTCACAGCTCTAACGTGATGCTCTACTCCGAAAAGCAAAAGGTCGCTAGCCGCGTCTGTTATACCTTTGACGCTGATGGTCGCAAAGTGCGGATGCTGAAAAAAACTGGCGAAACGATCGACTAGAAGTTGTTAGCGGTTAGTTTTAGTTTTTGGAAAGAAGCTCACATGTTTAGTTCTATTTACCTCAACTTTCACCGTAAGACACTAGCAACCAAAGCCCAAACTATCAAGAACTGATTACTTCCCTGACCAAGCCCAGGGGCAACGAAGGAACGACAACTATGGCAGAACGACTCAAAACTCACTATCAAGAAAAAATTGTTCCAAAACTCATGGAACAGTTTAGCTATACAAACATCCATCAGGTGCCAAAAGTCATCAAGGTGACGATGAACCGAGGCATGGGCGAGGCTGCTCAGAACGCAAAAGCGCTGGAAGCGTCGCTGGCGGAAATCAGCCTCATTACTGGACAAAAGCCAGTGGTAACCCGTGCTAAGAAGGCGATCGCGGGTTTCAAAATCCGTCAGGGTATGCCGGTTGGCATTATGGTCACGCTGCGCTCTGGACGCATGTACGCTTTTCTCGACCGCCTCATTAACCTCACCTTGCCACGGATTCGAGATTTCCGTGGGATTAGCCCCAAAAGCTTCGATGGACGGGGAAACTACACCTTGGGTTTGCGCGAACAGCTCATTTTCCCAGAAGTTGAATATGACAGCGTTGACCAAGTCCGTGGCATGGACATTTCGATCATCACGACGGCAAACACCGATGAGGAGGGTCGCGCCTTGCTGAAAGAACTGGGCATGCCCTTCCGGGATAACTAAGGCAGCTTTATCAAGGGAAAACTATGGCGGCACACGACACTATTTCAGACATGCTGACGCGGATTCGGAATGCGAACCTGGCGCGTCATCAAACGACCGAAGTTCCATCCACTAAAACGACCCGCAGTATTGCCAAGGTTTTGAAAGATGAGGGCTTTATTGCTGACTTTGCCGAGGCGGGTGAGGGCATTAAGCGGAATTTGGTCATTGCGCTGAAGTACAAAGGCAAAAGCAAGCGACCCATCATTACGACACTGCGGCGCGTCAGCAAGCCAGGGTTCCGAGTCTATTCAAACCGGCGCGAACTGCCTCGGGTCTTGGGTGGTATTGGCATTGCCATTATCTCAACCTCAAGTGGGATCATGACCGATCGCGAAGCCCGTCGAACCGGATTGGGTGGTGAAGTGCTGTGCTACATCTGGTAAGCCAGTTGTCAGTCTTTGGCGATTAGTTTCTAGATCACTAAACAACTAGCAACTAACAACTGTTTTAAGTAGGAGTAGTCAGTTATGTCTCGTATTGGCAAGCGCCCCATTGATATTCCTGGTAAAGTGACCATCACGCTTGATGGTCAATCTGTCACCGTGAAAGGACCTAAAGGCGAGCTTTCTAGAGTTTTACCCGGTGAAGTGGCGATCGCTCAGGAAGGAGAAACCTTGCTGGTCACTCGCCAGAATGAATCTCGTGCAGCCCGTCAGCGTCATGGTCTTTGCCGCACGCTGGTTGCCAACATGGTCGAGGGTGTTTCGCAAGGTTTTCAACGTCGCCTGGAAATTCAGGGCGTTGGCTACCGGGCGCAGGTGCAGGGTCGGAATTTGGTGCTCAACGTAGGCTACAGCAAACCCATCGAAGTAGAGCCACCCGCTGGTATTCAGGTTGCAGTGGAGAATAACACCAACGTCGTTGTCAGCGGTATTGATAAAGAAATTGTCGGTAACACGGCTGCTCGTATTCGGGCTGTTCGCCCGCCTGAGCCTTATAAGGGCAAAGGCATTCGCTATGCCGGGGAAGCGGTAAGACGCAAAGTTGGTAAGGCAGGGAAGAAGTAATTATGAAGCTCACTCGTAAAGAATCTACACGTCGTCGTCATGGTCGGGTACGTCGCCGCGTCACGGGAACGTCAGAGCGTCCGCGCCTAGCGATCTTTCGCTCCAACCAGCACATCTATGCTCAGGTGATTGATGACACGCTTCAACACACGCTAGCCGCAGCTTCAACACTCGATCCGGATTTGAAGACCGCTTTAGATTCTGGCTCAACCTGTGACGCGTCGATCGAGGTCGGTAAGCTGGTTGCCCAACGTTCGCTCGCGAAAGGCATTAAGCAGGTCGTCTTCGATCGCGGTGGCAGCCTTTACCACGGTCGAGTGAAGGCGCTGGCAGATGCAGCCCGTGAAGCTGGACTGATTTTCTAAGCTGTCAGCTAGCAGCGGTCAGCCGTCAGTGTCAAGCTGAAGCTGATAGCTGAGCGCTGATTGCCTCACTAGACAGCATTTGAAATAATCGAGGTTAAAGCAGTTATGGCAAAGGGTCGTAAAACTCCTAAGAGTCGCGAAAAGGAAACGGATTGGCAAGAGAGAGTTGTGCAGATTCGTCGCGTCACGAAGGTCGTCAAAGGCGGGAAAAAACTCAGCTTTCGAGCGATCGTCGTCATCGGTAACGAGCGCGGTCAAGTCGGCGTTGGCGTTGGCAAAGCCAGTGATGTCATCGGTGCCGTTAAGAAAGGGGTAGCTGATGGTAAGAAACATTTGGTTGACGTTCCGCTCACCAAATCCAACTCCATCCCACATCCTGCTAACGGTACGGGTGGGGGGGCGAAAATCATGATGCGTCCAGCAGCACCTGGTACTGGTGTCATCGCTGGGGGAGCCGTCCGCACTGTGCTTGAACTCGCAGGTGTCCGCAACGTCTTGGCGAAACAGCTTGGTTCTGGTAACCCTCTCAATAACGCCAGAGCTACAGTCAATGCACTTGAAACGCTGCGTACCTTCGCCGATGTCGCTGAAGAGCGTGGCGTTCCGATTGAAAACCTTTATGTGTAAGCCGTAATGAGTGCTTAGTTGCTGGTTTTTAGAGAAGACTTAAAGCCGATAACGAACCACTAATAGCTAACAACTGACAAAATAGTGTTCTGTCAAGAATTTTTTGACGGGTTGAAAACCCTCAAAAAACACACTTTTAAATTTTCCCAGCTTTGGTTTACCCGTCAAATTTTAGTTGACGGACTACTAGGTAAGACTATGAGACTTGATGACATTGCGCCACAAGATGGCTCCAAAAAGCGTTCCCGACGAGTTGGTCGAGGGATTGCTGCCGGTCAAGGCGCAAGCTGTGGCTTTGGTATGCGGGGACAAAAGTCGCGATCGGGTCGTCCCACGCGCCCCGGCTTTGAAGGTGGTCAGATGCCTTTGTACCGTCGCCTTCCAAAGCTAAAGCACTTTCCACTCGTTAACCGCACATACTACACCATCATCAATGTTAGTGCGCTGTCAACGCTTGCCGCCAACACAGATGTAACGCTTACTTCGCTCATCGAAGCAGGCATTGTTACCAACGATGATGGTCCTTTAAAGCTGCTCGGTGACGGTGAGATTACGGTGCCGCTGACGGTTCATGCGGCTGCTTTTAGTGCCTCTGCTCGCGCTAAGATTGAGGCAGCTAAGGGGACTTGCGAATTGCTTGAAGCTCACAACTCAGCCAGTTTGTAGTGCTGGATGGGCGATGAATGAGGCATTCCGTCCTAAAACCTTGCTCCTGAACGACGTACACGTAGAGGAACTGCTTCATGGATAGTGGTCGAGATCGAGCACCGAGTGCTCAAGAGACATTTGCTCAAATGGCTCAAGCCGCAGGTTTGCGAGGTCGTATCCTTCTTACCATTGGTATGCTCATCCTGATTCGCTTAGGGATGTTTTTACCTCTACCAGGGATCGACAGAGCTGCCTTTGGTCAAAGTATTGAGAATAGCCCCCTCATTGGGTTCTTAAACGTCTTTTCTGGCGGCGGTATCGCTGCTCTGGGTATTTTTGCACTCGGTATTCTGCCGTATATTAACGCCTCGATCATCTTGCAGCTTTTAACGTCTGCGCTGCCAGCACTTGAGAATTTGCAAAAGAACGAAGGTGAAGCAGGTCGCCGTAAAATTTCACAAATTACTCGCTACGTTTCACTCGGATGGGCGATCGTTCAGAGTATTGGCATCTCGGTCTGGGTTCGTCCGTATGCCGAAAGCTGGGGACCGCTGTTCGTCGTCCAAACGGTGCTGGCGCTGACTGCGGGTTCAATGTTCGTTATGTGGGTTGGTGAACTGATTACTGAGCGAGGGATTGGCAACGGCGCGTCCCTATTAATCTTCGTCAACATTGTCTCCAGCCTGCCCACGTCGGTTGGTCAAACGTTGGAATTGGCACAAAGCGGCGATCGCAATGTCGTAAGTGGCGTTGTAATGCTGCTGGTTGTCTTTCTGGTGATGATTGTAGGCATTGTCTTCGTTCAGGAAGGGAGTCGTCGTATCCCAATCATTTCAGCGCGTCGCCAGGTAGGACGACGTACTTATATGGAGCGGAATAGCTATTTGCCGCTCCGACTCAATCAGGGTGGTGTCATGCCCATCATCTTTGCGTCGGCGGTGCTGGTTCTCCCTGTAACACTGGCTCAGTTTACCAAAAACGATATTGCCATACAGGTTTCTAACTACCTCAGCCCCAACGGCAATGCGCCTTGGGTTCATGCTGCCCTTTACCTGCTCCTAATCCTGTTTTTCAGCTATTTCTATGCCTCTCTGGTCGTTAACCCTGTTGATATGTCTCAAAACCTGAAGAAAATGGGCGCTAGTATCCCAGGCATTCGTCCAGGCAAGGCGACAAGCGACTACATTGAGCGCGTCTTAAATCGCCTCACTTTTCTGGGAGCCATCTTTCTTGGTCTAGTGGCGATCGTGCCCACTGCCGTAGAGGGCGCTACGAATGTAAGGACATTTCAAGGCATCGGGGCAACTTCTCTGCTGATTTTAGTAGGCGTGGCGATCGACACGGCTAAGCAGGTGCAGACCTATGTAATCTCCCAGCGCTACGAAGGAATGGTGAAACAGTAGTGGCACGTCTTATCTTTCTTGGTGCTCCCGGTGCTGGAAAGGGCACTCAAGCAAAGTCACTAGCAACATTGGGACAGATTCCACATATTTCGACGGGTGAGATCTTGCGAGGGGCCGTGGCTCAGCAGACTCCGCTCGGTTTGCAAGCCCAATCATACATGGATCAGGGAAACCTCGTACCCGACCAGCTTGTGATTGCGTTAATCAGGGAGCGCCTGAGCCAAGCAGATGCTCAAAAGGGCTGGATTTTGGATGGGTTTCCTCGCAATGAAACTCAGGCAGCGTTTCTCGATCAACTGCTCGTAGAAATTGATCAAACCTACAGCTATGCAGTCAATTTAGAGGTGCCGGATGATGTGCTCGTACAGCGGATGTTGGGACGTGGACGGCAAGATGATACTGAAGAAGTAATTCGGCGGCGGTTACAGGTCTATCACGATCAAACGGCTCCATTGATTGATTTCTATCAGACTCGGCAGAAGCTAATGTCTATCAACGGCGACATCCCTCCAGCGGGTGTGACAGACAAACTCAAAAATCTTTTGTAGCGGAAGTTCTTTTGAGGAGAAACGTAGAATTGGTAAACATGCGCTACCTCAAAGAGGAGAAAATTCTTCAAGTACATTTGTGAAGAATTGGCATGTTTGCAGTCACTTCTGTTGCCACGATGGATCGTATTTGGTGGCGTTCTCGCCGTTTGCGCCCTAGATGTGCCGTGTTAAGAGTGAATGCTTTAGACTCAAGGAGGGCACGGGCTTAAAATTCGTCTAGTTCCCAGGCTTTGATAACCGTTGTTGGAGGAACCCAAATTGTCAAAACAAGATCTAATCGAAATGGAGGGGAC
>Ga0163147_10002780_pt1 | contig 24309 bp, 27 predicted proteins | sample OliLakLV19MP6G1_FD_148597 | JGI IMG/M metagenome (GOLD analysis project Ga0163147, IMG submission 148597) | Freshwater microbial mat bacterial communities from Lake Vanda, McMurdo Dry Valleys, Antarctica- Oligotrophic Lake LV.19.MP6.G1 | ecosystem: Environmental > Aquatic > Freshwater > Lake >...
CCCCAGACGTGCCGCCCTTCCCGCCGCCGCCGCCATAGGCGTTCAGCGCGGTGCCGAACGATGTGGCGCCCCCCTGGCCTCCAGAAGCGCCGCTCGTTGTCCCACCGACACCCGCCGCCCCGATGGTGACCGTGACGGTGGCATCCAGCGCAGCCGACAGCAAACTAGCGACCCGCTTGCCGCCACCGCCGCCTGCGCCACCACCGCTGCATGCCGTTGCCGCAGCGACTACAACACCTGCGGCGCCACCGCCGCCTCCGCCCCGGAGATCGACGGCGTGCGTCGTAGTGGTCGTGGGGCGCACGTAGTTGAACGGGCTGTCGGACTGCGCAAGAACGAGGGTGCCACCAGTCAGCAGAATGGAAGTGATGTTTGCGCCGTCCGATTGGAGCATCCGCGTGTCGCCGGGGTAGACCGCTGGGTTGCTCACGCTGTCCAGCGTGCCGCTGATCATCAATTGTTTGGTGAGGCCGGTCGTGCCGGTGCCGGAGTTTTCGAGGACGCACCACCAGCCGGCACCCACGTCCGCCGCTGCGGGCAGCGTGATCGTGGCAGCGACGGCCCCTGTATATTCGATGATCCTGCCGAAATCTGTCGCGACAAGGGTGTAGCTGGCGGTTTTCTGGTCGCGCGGTATCTTTTCGAAGCCACCAAAAATCGGCATGGGTCAGCCCTCCAAGATCGTGACGAAAGACGCCCCGGCGCTCGCCGACATTTGCACCTGGCCGCCGGAGACGACAGGGCCGCTTTCGTATGATTCGCCCGGCGCCAGATAGATGGTGCCAGACGCGCCGAGAGTCGCAGGTCCGCCGGTCACGTTGAACCACACGCCGACGGCGGGGTTTGACGCCTGGATGAACAGGTATCGTCGCGTCGGAAGCGCGGCCAGCACGATCGAGCTTGCCGTTCCAACCGTGGTCGAAACATCGGCGATCGCGGGCGGGGGGCCGCCACTGGTCACGTAGACGGGAATGGCGCCGGCGGGGTTGCTCTGGCTGTTCGGAAAACCTGTCATGGCATGTTCCTTACGAGTAGCAGCTGATCAGCAGCAGTCCCGGCGCTCCAGCGCCGCCAGCCCGCGCGACCACCTGGCTCTGGGTGTTCAAGCCGCCTGAGCCGCCTGCGCCTTTTCCCGTGGCCGCCGAGCCAGCGGACGATGTTCCCGCCTCGCCGCCGCCAGTGCCGTAGCTCGAATTTGCACCCGACCCGGAGAAGCCGTTGTTCGCCCCGAAAGCCTGCGCGATGCCGCCTGCATCGCCGCCGACGAGATACAGTGCCGTGCCGCCGATCTGGCTGGCCAACGCCCCTGCCCCGCCGCCGCCGACCGCGCCGGGCGGCACGAACGCAGTCACCCCGACGCCGCCCAGAGCACCGGGAAATGTGATGGACCCGAAGGTCGCGACCAGGGTTGTGACGGTGCCGTCCGCCCCGTTGCCGCTGTTGATGCCGATGATGCCGCCGGCGCCGCCGACCCCGATGGTGGCCACCAGGGAGGTCAGGCCGCTGGCGACTTCGACCTTGCCCCAGCCGCCGCTGCCGCCGCCCGGGCCGGGTGCGAACTCCCCCACGGCCGTGACATCAGCTGCACCCCCGCCGCCGCCGGCGCCCACGCCTTCGACCAAGATCCGGTTGGTGCCGGCTGGCAGCACGACAGCGCCGTTGGTGGTGACCGCCAGTGTACCGAGCAGTCGACCCGGCGTGGCCGCCAGCTGCGCCATCGCCTCCATCGTGCCCTTGGTATTGAGGTTGGCCGCGATGTCGCCGGCCGTCCAACCCAGCGCGGTGGTGCCTTCCTGCGCGCGCACGATGGTCAGCGCGTCGCCGGATCGGATGGTCACGTGCACCACTTCGCGCAGCAGCTTCGTGACCGCGTCGACGAACGTCATGACGAAGTATTCGCTGGCGCCGGGGTTAGGAAACAGCACCCCGGTGCCAGGCGCCAGATTGCAGGTGGTGGCGACGTTGCTGATCGAACCCGCCAGGGTGGACGCAGCGTTGTTGCTGAATCGGATAGTGGACACGCGACTGTCTCCCGCCAGGATGCGGGCCTTCTTTATCCCGATTGCGGCACGACTGCATAGAGTTTCCGCCGCGCCGGCGCTGCGCCATCCCTGCGGCGCCCGCCTGGATCAGCCCTGGACGATGTCGACGTGCGTGGCGTCGCAGTAGAAGTAGCTCTCGGGATCGCCTGCGATGATGCCAGTGCCGGCGCTGGGCGGAACGCCGATGCCGTTGATCGAGACAGCGAAGATCATCCGCGTCAGCTGCGAGGCAGGGACCAGCGACGCCACAGCATTGGCGAAGACGACTTGCAGCTCGAACAGGTTCATGGGCTGGCCGACGACCACGCCCATCACGTAGGCGACCAGCGCCGGCGAGCCTAACTGCGCCACGGCCGCGGGCGGCACCAGGTTCGTGCTGGTGGTGTTCCATGTCACTGAGATATCGACCACCTGCTGCGGCGGCTGCACGTAGCGGATGATGTATGTGTCGGGGAAATCCAAGATGCCGACTGCCTGATTTCGATCGTTCGGCGTGCAGATGCCCCCGCTCACGTAGGCGCCAAAGGCGGTCGTATCGACGCCGATCGAGAAGGTTTTCTCCGTGACGACCGTCGCCGTGTACGTGTTGCCGTTGAGCGCGGTCATGCCGACCACACCGGCGATCGCGACCAAATCTCCGTTGATGTAGCCGTGATTCAGGTCGGTCGTCACCACCCCAGGGTTGGCCTGGGTCACGTTGGTGATGGCGATGGTGCTGCCGACCAGCGTGCTGATGTCGAAAAGCGCGATGAATATGGCGTAGGCCACCTGGTAGGGATCGCCGCCGCCACAGATCACCTCCCAGCCGCCCGTCCTCTGGCGGACCGAGACCAGCCGCGCCTGCACGCCCTCCACGGCCTGGAGCGCCGTGCGCAGCGCCGTCGGCATGCCCTGGCTGACCGCGAGCCCCGCTTGCAGCACCTGCGCGCGGTATTGCTCCGTCGTCTGCGCGCCGATGCCTGGCAGCCCGGCGGTGGGGTTGCTGACGGCCAGGGTCACTTCGGCCGGAACCGAGGTCACCAGCTGGTTGACGGTTCCGGGCGGCACAGCCCAAGAGCCCTGTTCGGTGGCCAGCGCGAAGATGCTGTCCGACTGGCCGGCCGTGCCGATCACGCCGCCGGTCTGCACCACGTACTGGCGGGTGCCATCGCTGACCACGAACCCGGCTGAGATCACGAAGCCGACCGATCCGGTGAAAGTCACCTGCACGCTGGTCGTGCTGTTCCGGCCCAGCGGGACGCCGTAGATGTTGCCCAGCTGCCGCAGCAGGAATTCGTTCGCGCCATACGGCGTGAGGCTGTTGAACAGCTCCACCCGCGCAGCATCGGCCAGGGCGATTGCCGCCACGTCGGTGCTCGCGATGTCCTCGATCAGCGATCCCGGCAGGTTCGCGGTGTATCCGGGGTTCGTGCTGGCCACCAGGTCGATCAGCGCCTCGCGGATGGCGATCGGCGACTGCGGCTGCAGCCCGGCCGCCGTGACCACTGTGGGGAAGCTGTCGCTCATATCGCGATCTCCTGCTGGATCGTCGTGCCGTAGTTGGTGACGATGTTCACCCGATAGGTAGGATTCGGCTCAGGCATCCTGGTGATGATCACCGACGCAAAGTAGGGCGCGAACTGTCGCTGCGTCTGGAACACGTAGAAGTCGGGGAATATCTGCTGGATGATCGACTGCTCGGACGGAATGCCGTGGTTCGCGAAGAAGGGCGATTCGCCCAGGATCAGCAGTAGGCACTGGCAGAGCGTGGTCACGAATACATAGTCGTCCGACCCGTTGTCCTGGGTCTCGATCTCGACCCACCGCTTGTAGCCGGTCTCGTCCGGTGGCAGGCGTCCGTACGTCCTCATGTCGGTGGCCCCGATGTTCCGCCGCCCGGCTGGACCGCTGAGTGGCGATGCGTCTTCAAGCTGATGCCGTCGGCTATCACGTCGCCGCCCACCACGGTGACATTTCCGCCGCCCGGCAGGGTGATGACGATGCCGCCGGGGGTCAATTCGATCTTGCAGGTGCCGGCGCTGTCGCGGATCGTCACGCCGCCCGGGCCGTAGAGCGTGACGACGTTTGCCCCCACGTCCTGGAACCCGAGGTTCCCGATCGGCGCGAACACCAGCGCGCCGAGGTTGCTCTGCTGGGTGAGGTCGGCCGTGCCTCCGCCCAGGCCTGACATGCCGCCGAGGTAGGCGTCGGCTGGAATGACGAAGCCGCGGCAGCCCACCGGCAGGGGCGCGCGGATGTATTCGCTGGTCAGCACCGGCACCTTCACGCGGGGCAGAGTGAAGGGGATGGCGCGGAGCTCGAATTTGACGGTCACGATGGCGCCCGCCTTGTTCACCGCCACGATCGACGCCGGCAGCGCCTTTCCCAGCAGCTGGATCGCGTCGAGCGCTCGCTGTCTGCTGAGGTCGTTGAGGCTTTGGCCGAGAGGTTTGCGCAGATATGAGTCAGACATTGGCCAACAGCTTCACCATCTGGAACGTGGTCACCCACGACATTCCGCTGGACGCGCGAAACCGGCCGGTGTGGCGGGCGTTATTGATCTGGAACATGCCAGCGAATGCATCGCGCGCGCGCGCCTGCGATTGCGACTGCGCTGTGGTCAGGCTCTGGAGGAAGGAGAGGTTTGGCGGCAGCTCCACGAAATCGCCCGGCTGGAGGTCGGCGCGCATCACGGTGGTGACCGAAATCGTGTTGGCCGACAGCCAGACGATCTGGCCCACCAAGTCGGTGAACATGATCGCCTTGGGCGGAGTGCGCGTCGATCCGTCCTGGATGATGAACTCCGTGCCGCGCAAGGAGATCTGCACACCGGGATAGCCGCGGTCGCGGATGATGCCGAGGCTGATGTTCCGCACGAACGTCGCGAATTGCAACATTGTCGCGTAGTAGCCCGGCTGGTCCTGCGGCAGCACCAGGCGCGGGCTGATGTTGATCGTCAGCGTGTAGGGAGCCGGGAATGCCGCGCGCAGGGTGGCGCGCAGCGCGTCCGCCAGGCTGCCGCCGGCCTTCCAGTCGATGGTGAGGTTGATCGGAACTTCCGGCAGGGTGTTGCCCGCCGAGTAGATCAGCTCGAGCGTCATGTCCGTGCCGACCCAATTGCCGAAAGCTTGCTGGATCGTGCCCGTCATCAGCAAACCGGCCTGCGCGGGTTTTGCCAGAGGCAGGCCGCGCTGCATGCCGCCGAACACCTCGATGTTCATGAGGTTGAAGTTGCTCGCCTGGATCAGCGTGTCGAGGTCCACGCCGTAAATCCGGACGTGGCCGCCCCCCATGGGGGTGGCGAAGCTCGTGACCGGAATGTCGAAATCGACGTCCAGCGCATTCGGCAGCGCAAGCCCGGCAGGGCTTTGAGCGCGATAGGACTGCAGCACGGCGCCCGTCACTGCTGGCCTGCCTGCGGCCGCCGGCGCTGCCGGGCGCGCGATGTTGATCAGGTAGTAGCGCACGCGCGCGGCCTCACGGGTCGATCACTTCAAACTGCCCGCGCGCCGGCCGCCAGACCAGTTTGGTCGCTGTGTAGTTGGCGGTCAGGCTGATATCTGAATCCAGCGGCGACCCCACCATGGCGATCGCGAGCAGAAGGACTGCATCGTCGGTGTAGATGTTGGCGTACCAGCGCTGGCCGAACAGGTTCCACGTCACCACCACGGTGTAGGCTTGGCCGTCCAGCACTGCCTGGAACTGGAATGGCCCAGTCGGCGTCGGCAGGAAGGGAACGAGCACCGTGCTCATATCAGCGGCACCTGCGGGGCGCCCGGCATGATGCCTGCGCCGATCACGTTCTGCGCGGCCGTCAGCACCGAGGACGCTGCTCCGGTCAGTGCCTGGCCGACAGTGAGCGCCGCACCGCTGGACGCGCCCGTGGTCGGAATGCCGCTGGCAATCGCTGACATCTGCGCGTTGAGTGCGCCGAGCGCGTCTTCCTCGGTGATCAATGGGCGGGTGAAATCGAACTGGAATTCCGCCTGCACCTGGCGGCCGGAACTCTGCGTGATGTCGCGCAGGTCGGTGAGCAGGCAGTTGACATAGATGAACGCCGGCGTGGCGACGATGTATGTGCCCCCGGTCGTGCTGTGCAGGTTCAGCGTGGCGCGCAGCGCGGTCATCGTAGCCAGCTTGGTGATGTAGCCGCCCGGGCCGCGGGCGGGGCAGATCATGCGCAGCGAGATTCGCAGGGGATCGGAGATGATCGCGTTGGCTGCCACCTGCTGGTTGGCGAAGGGATAGTCGCCCACCCGGTTGGCGATCAGCGTGCCGCCCGGCAGCGGCTCGAAGTGGCCGAAGAAGTCGTTGAGCGCCATGTTCTGCGCGCCGCCCATGATGCCGCGAATGAAGTTGATCGACTCCGTCAGCGCGATGATCGGCAGCACGCCGGTCGGCACGAACTCCGTCACCCGACTCTTGCCGGTCAGGATGATGGGGCTGATCTCGTAGCCGAGCTTGAAGATCTCCCGCCCGATCGAGGTGAAGGCGCTGCCGCTCATTGCGCCCTCACCGCTGCACCCGTGACGGCCACGCGCGCGCCCGTCTGATTTTCGATGCGCACGTCCACACGCGGCGGTGTTTGGCCGGTGCCGCGGCCGCCGTCGCGCCCTTCGCGTTCATCGCGTCGCAGCCGCTCGATAATCGGGTCGACCACGGCTGCCAGGTAGTCGCGCGTCTCGCGCGGCATGCGGGGGCTGAGGCGCCAATTCTCGCCGTGCTCCTGCACCGCCGTGTCGACGTGGAGCATCCCCCAATTGTATGCAGCCGTCGCTTTCGCCAGGTCGCCCTGATAGCGGGACATCAAGTCCTGCATATATCTGCCAGCCGCCTCGCTGGACCGGCCCAGGTCGTTGAAGTGCTCGGGGCGGCTGAGCCCGTATTGCGCGCCGGTGGCAGGCATTAACTGGAAGTGGCCCAGCGCGCCGGCGCGGCTGGCCTGCAATTGCGTCCCGCGAGCGGACTCGCGCTGCCATATCCTGTCGAGCAGACCGGACGGCAGTCCGCGGCGCGCCTCGATATCGCCGAACGATGTGCCGGCGGTGTGGCTCATGGCCAGCCACGAGGCGACGTCCAGATGCTCCAGGTTCACCCCTGGCACTGAGCCAGTGCTCCACTGCTCCAGGAAGGAAGCGCCCATCATCTCGCGGCTCAACCCTGCGCGTGCGCCTCGCCGGGCTACGTAGCCCGCATACTGGCCCGATTGAGCCAGCCCGGCATCGACCTCGAAGGTGTCCGCGGCGCGGGCTGCGCCTACCGCCCCCCCGCCCCCGCTGAACAGCCCATTGATCCAGGATGCCACCCGCGACACCGCGCGCCAGACGGACTCGACCGTCCTGCCGAATTGGCGGATGTCCTCGAGGAAGTTGTTGGAGCTGATGTAGTCGCCCGCGATGCGAATGCCGGTGGCCAGCACGTTGATCGCCGACCGCATCACGTCGAGCGAGAGCGCGGTCTTGACCGCCTCGGTGAACGCGTCCGACAGCTTCTCGATCTCGGGTGCGAGCGGCGACAGCTTGTCGAGGAACACCGTCTGGACCACATGGCCCGCCCGGTCGAACTGCACGCTGAGGCTCTGCCACCGCCGCGCCAGCGCGTCCGACACCGTCATGCGAACCCGGTCCTGCTCGACCATGAGCCGGCTGGACTCGATCTCCTGCACCGTCATCGCGTGCAGGCGTTGCAGGTCTTCCTCGGTGAAAACCTCGAGCAGGCCGCGGGCCCGGGCGTAGGACAGCGACTGCCCGCCTTCCTCGTAGATTTGCTTCGCCCGAAGCGGCGCCTGCTGCCCCAGTTCCCCCGTGCTGGCGAGGGGGTCCAGTCCCATCGAGAGCAGCGCCCATCGCCGATCGGGGTCGTTCCTGGCGCTCGACAGGTTGCCCAGCACGCTGCGCGCGTCGAACGCCTTGCCGAAGTTGGTCTCGTACGCACGCAGCTCGCCCGGCTCCAGCCCCAGGCCCTGGCTGGCGCGGCGTGTGGCGCCTGCACCGCTGGCCAGGGAGGATATGCCCCACAAGCCGCCGGCGCCCACCAGGCCCGCGCCCAGGGCGCCCACGGTGGCCCATTTGAGCATGCCCACGGCCGCGCTGGTGATGCGGCTGCTGATCGCTCCGTAGATGCCGAGCATCTGGCGGCCGTTCTGCACCGCCAGCCGCGTCCAGTGGACGATGGAGCCCCAGCTGCCAGCCGTCTCGCGCAGCGCGCGGTTGTAGTCGCGCTGGCCGTCCACCGTCTTGTTGGTCGCGCTGATCACTTTGGACAGCGAATCGGTCTGCGCGTCGATGCGGTCACCGACGCCGGCGATCGCTGCCTCGATGCGTCCCCAGGCCATCGGCAGCTTGTCGATGGCGAGCGTGTATTTTGCGAAGTCCTCGGTGAACTTCTTGAAGGCTTCGTCGTCGACCTGGACTTCAAAAATGCTGGTCGCCATCAAAACCCCCTGCCGGCTGCCGCGGCGACCAGATATCGCTGCCGGTACTGATGCGCGTTGGCATAGTCCTCAAGGCCTGCTTGCAGCGCGAATTCAGGCCACCCCGATGTCGCCTGCCAATCGAGGATTGCGCCTAGATGGCCGGTTCCGTCGCGCCAGTATTCGCGGCCGCGATCGATATCGGCAAGGAAGCGGCGAAGTCCGTAGAGTTGGACGAGGTGGTCCGGGTGCCCCAGAGGTCGCCCGTGCTCTTCAGCAGCGCTGCCAGCGATTTCGGGCGGTGCATGGCAGAGAGCACCGTAAAAAACACGACGGCGCCCATCACCTCGGATTTCTCGCGCTCGCTGAAAACGCCCTGTTGCACCGCCACGGTGAGCGGCAGCGAGGCCCAGCCGTTGTCGCCGGGCTGCACGACATTGGACAGACGCGCCATCTCGGCCACCAGGCTGCGCTCCACGCCCTGGGGGCCCTCCCACACCTCCATCGCCTTGGCCACGTCCTTGAGCGCCAGGGCGGCCAGCCGGGGCCCGGCGATGACCGACAAGCCCTCGGCGTTGATGACGGCGAACGTTTTGCCCAGCACCAGCCAATGCGCCTCGAACACCTGGCGCGACAGCGGCGCCACGTGAACGAACACCTCGTGCGTGCCGCGGGGAATCGGGATAATGAGGTTCAGCGTGTCGTCCATACGCATGGTCCGCTCCTCCTCAGATGAGGTTCCACATGTTGGAATTGACGTTGTAGTAGCCGTGGATCGACACGATGAAGCCGGGGTCGTCGCCGGCGAAGCTCATCTCACGCACCGATGCGATCGCGGTGTTGAAGAAGTCGTAATTCGGGAAGCCGACCGCATCGGGGATCAGCTGCAGCGGCCCCAGGCGAGCGTCCAGCTCCATCCTTTGCTTGTAGAGCATGGCCAGCTGCTGCGTCTTCAGCAGGTGGACGGTCAGGTTCGCGATCATGTAGGGCTCGGGGCTGGTGACAGCGCCGGTCATGGTCGGCACGAACAGCGTGGACTCGCCCTGGAGCGCCAGCGAGATGCCGGCCTTGCCCAAAAAGGCGGCCGTCACGTTGAGGGAGGGGAAAGCGGCCAGCACCAACGAGCCGCGGATGCGGTTCAGCGTGCCCTGGTCCTGCAACGGGTTGGCGGCCATCGTGTGTGCTCCTGGTGGGTGCGGCGCAGCGGATTAGGCGGCTGGGAAGTCGGTCACGTTGATGTTGAAGATGATCTCGGTGAACCCGCGCGCCGGCGTGTACGTCACCGACAGGCCTGCGTATTTGCCGATCGGATAGTCGCTGGGGTTGGTGAGCACGTAGGAGGGGAAGTCCACCGCCTCCACCGTGACCGGCGCCAGCACCAGGCCGTAGGAGATGCCGCGATTCATCGTGGCCTGCGCGCGCGCTTGCAGCCGGTTGATGCCGTTCTGGTCGTAGTAGAGCGGGTTGATCGGGTTGTTGCTGCCGTTGATGATGTCATTGGCCAGGTCGAGCGCCACGTTGATCTGCGTCCAGTCGACCGAATACCAGTAGCTCGCATCGCGGCCGTCCATCGTCGTGCCCCACAGCAGCACGGTGTTGGTGATCCCGCCCTCGGCGCCGGTCCCGACCCAATTGACGTGTGCCGCCTTGAGCGCAGCGAACAGCGCGCCGTTGCCGCGCAGGGGATATGCGGTCACCCCGTAGAGATACCGGAACGCGGCCGGCGCCACCTTGTTCGTGCTGCTGGGGTTGTTGTTCAACCAGGTGTAGAAGGCCGCGGCCAGGGATAGCTCCGCCAGCGGCGTCAGCGGCGCTTCGACCATGCCGACGACGCCCTTCATGGTGGCGTCGAAGCTCGCGTAGTTCCCCGTCGTCATCGTGACCCAGAAGTAGGTTTTCGATGTGGTGGATGAGAAAGTCGCCATGTACGTGACGAAGGTGGAGTCCCACGCGAAGTTGCGCGGCGTGAGGTAGGCGTAGATTTCCTGGGGCACGCTGGCAGCGATGAACGCCTGCAGGGCGACCACTGCGTTGAAGGTCTGCACGTTGCCCAGCTCGAGCACATAGACGCTGACCGCTGTGCCCTGCGCGAAGAAGGTGGCGTTCATCGCGATCAGGGTGGAGCGGCCGAGGGGCGCCCATGCGCCCTGGACGGTGACAGCGCCGGGGTTCGCGACCAGCGGGAATGTGAAGGTGCTGGCACCAGTGATGGTGCAAATGCGGTCGACGCCGTCGTACGCCACGGGTGTGACGCCGGCGATCGTGATGTTGAGCACTTCGGTGTTGGTCATCCCGTGCGGCGCAGCGGTGGTGACGGTCACGACGCTGCCCGACCAAGTCATCGAGGTAATGGCCGCGAGCGGCCGCAGGATGGCAGCCAGGTCGCCCACCGCGGTCAGCAGGGTCGTCGTGCCCGGCGCAGTGGTGGTGCCGCCCTGGCTGACGAATGCGCCGGTGCGCTGCAGGGTAGATGGCGCCGGTGCAATCGTCTGGGAGACGTTGACCGTGACGATGCGGTTGGCCATGGGCTGAGCCTCCAGGGGCTGTGCGATCAGGGATGCGCGGCGACAGCCCCGGAGGGATGCCGCCGGCAATCATCAGGTGACGACGCGGGTCAGCTCCGTCGAGGTGAACGTCTGGGTGGCTGTGCCCGTGATGGAGACGATCCCGAGGAACGGCTCGGTGGGGAACACGCTGTTGAGGAACAGCGTGCCGCCGGGGATGACCTGGACGCCGCGCCCGGCCGCGGTGGTGCCGAACGCGACCAGCATAAATGCGGCGCCGTGGTTGCTGATCGAGCCCCCGACAGCGCGCGCAGGGTTGGCGTCCATCGCCACTTGGAATGTACCGGTCACCCCGATGGTGCCGAGCGCCTCAGCGACGGTCAGCGTGACCTGCGGCGCATCCTGGGTGACAATCAGCGCACCGGCGCTGTCGACTGCCAGCGTCATGGGAATGCCGTTGCGCATACCGACGAGGACTTGGGAGGGATTCTGAGGCATGGGTGGCGCTCCTTGCGCTGATGACGATCAGGAACCCGCCGATACCACGCCCGACGATGCGATGCACTCTGCTTCCGCAATGTCCTGGACAAAGGCGGGAATGCATGCATGCACGATCCGCCAGCTGCGGAATGCAGCGACGATCGCATTCAGGTGCTGCCAGTCGGCGTCTTCCAGCAGGATGGCGTTATCGCCGCGGGCCACGGCAGCTTCGACCGGACCAATGATCCGCAGCATCTTCTGGATCTCCGACAGCGGCAGTCCGCGCTCGGCGGCGGCGGCGTTGATCACGCCGATGATGTTGGAAGCATAAGCGAACGGGATGTCCGCCGCGTCCTCGGGCTGGCCTGGCAGACGGATATTCAAGGTCTTGAGCGGGATGCTGCGCATGGTCATGATGCTTTCAGGAGGGGCAGCACGTAGCTGCTGCCGTTGACGGTCACTTGCATGAAGAGGTCTGCATTGGCGGGCATCGCGCCCCCTGTGCCAGCCGCGGCGGATGCCTGGGTCGTGCTGCCGATCTCAAGGCGGCCGCCCGCTCGGGCGCGCAGAGCCAGGTTCAGGTTGCTGCCGGTGCCCGCCGCCTCAATCGCAGCAGCGGCGCCGGTCGCTGCGGGGATCACGGTGACCGAATTCGCCACGTTCGGAACGGTGGCGACTGAAAACCCGACTGCGTTGTTGGGCTGCAGGAACAGCAGGCCACCGTCTTGGGCCTGGATCGACACGGCAAAGTCCGGGCTCGAAATAGTCGATGTGATGAACATCGTCCGCGCGCCGTTGCCGTCGACGCCGGCGGCATACCACGACACCAGATGGCCCCTTGCCATGATGATCGCTTCGCCGAAACCGGTGACCCCATCCGCGCCGGTCAGCGCGCCCTTCTCAAAGACGATGCCGACGTTGAACGTGCTGCCGTTCGGGACGATCGCGAGGGCTGAGATGGCCGGCTGCGGGCTGAGGTTCTGACCGCCGCCCGAGCCCAGCCGCAGCGCCTGCGCACTGCCGAGCTGCAGCTCGCGGTAGGGCGTTGGGTAGGCGTTCGGCACCCCTGAGAGGTTCATCGCCTCGAACTCGGCAGCGTAGGCGATCGAAACTGTGCCAGGGTAGACGTGAGCCTCAGAGTAAAAGCCATACGCGTCGAAGTAGGCGTCCGGCCACGTGCCGGGGTTGTTCGCGATGGCGAACGCAGCCACACCGATCGTGATCTGGGTGGTGTTGGCCGCGATCGGGTCCAGGTCCAGGGTCTGCGACCCGACAGTGAGCGCGATAGTGCCGACGCGCGACGTGATGGCTGCCGTGGCATTGAATACGGGCCAGTTGAGCAGCAAGGACAGCCAGTCCTTCGTGACGTTCGGCTTCGCTGCGTCGTTGGCGACGGCGCCGCCGACCAGCAGCCGATCGTTCATCCGCAGCACGGTCGCGCCGTCATCGGACCAGAATGCACCAGTGGGCGGTGCGGTGAATGAGCCGCCGGGCGCGACGATCAGCGTGGCGAACTGCCCATACCCCGCGGCGCTGCCGCCGATCGCGACGTTGTTGAGCGTGCCACCGGTAATGGCCGCCGCTGCTGGGTTCTGCGTCGCCATGCCGCCCAGCCCGAGATTGCCGCGTGCGGCGGGCTTGTTCGGCACATCGGCGAGGTTCGCATCCCGCACCAGCCGCGCCTGCAGCTGCGTGTTGACGTCCTGAGCGGTGGCCAGGTTGCCGGGCGCGATCGTCATGACCAGGTGGTCCCCTTCCCCCAAAAGAAGTCGTTCCAGCGGCCGGCGTCGGGCGTCACGCCCCCCTGGAAACTATAGGTGACGAACGCAGAAAGGATCATCTGCCTCGCCATGTCGCGCGCTGTCGCCTGGAGGTAATTCACCTCGTATTCGATCGTCTTCTTCTGCGCCAGGACACCCATCTCGATCTGCGGCTGCTTGTCATCGCGCGGCACTGGCATGTTCATGATGCCCAGTTTGGCGGAATTCCGGAACTGCCACTGCACGTAGTCGCAGAGGTCCAGCACCGCGGCGTTGCGCAGGCCATAGGTCGTCAGCCGCACTTTCTCCTGCACAAGCTGGCTGTGGCTCTGGGTGCGGTTGAGGATCGGCGCGGAGCTGATCGCCTGCGTCGAATCGGGGAACACATGCACCGCCACGTACGGCGGCGGCAGGTCGGCCGGCACCAGGAACGACGGAAGAACGGGCCAGGGCAGACCGCCCAGGCCGAGCATCGGGATATAGGGGTTCACCAAGTCCAGCCAGATCGGCAGCGAGTTGGAGACCACCAGATCAGGCGAGAACGACAGCAGATCGTCGATGATCTGCGTCTCCATCGTCGAGAGGATCGCGTTGCCCTCGTAGTGATGGATTTTGGCCTGCTCGTAATACATGCCGCGCTGCGCGAAGCTGAAACGTATGTCCTGCCAGTCGCCAATATACATTACCGTGGGCGAAATATCGTTGAAGTCCTTGATTTCTTCCTCGCTGGTGAACAGCACGCGGTTCAGCGACGCGCTATCGTCCTCTTGCTGGACCGCCTGGCTCATGTAGTGCAACGAGCCATGCGCCACCACGATCGGTGCAGAGAATATCTGATCCGGCACGGCGTTGTAGGAGACGGCGTTGAACCGGTGCGCATTGAACAGCGCCGATGGGCTGGCGAGGTCGGCCCTGACCCAAAACACCGAGCCGTCGATCGGCAGCGCCAGGCGCACGTATTTCGTGAAGGTGATCGTCTGCTTTTCCGAGAGCACGCGCTCGCCGGCTTGGATCGTGGACGCCAGCTGGTGGCGCGCCCGCGCGGACTCGCTGGCCGACATGCCTCAGTCCACCCAGGCCATGAACGAGGCCTGGTACAGCCCGGTGTCGCGGAACGACGGCCGCCGCTTGCCGCGGCGCTTCTTCAGCCGGCTGTTCACGCCCATCAGCGCCGCCCGGGTCGGCACGCCGGGATATCCCAGCGTCTCCATGGTCCGCTTGCTGATGAACTGCTTGAACCGCTTCTGGATCTCGCTGGTGGCGCCGAGGAATGGGTTTGCACCCACTGGCGCGCCCATCAGCGTGCTCTCCATGGCGTCCTCTATCGACTCCCGCAGTGCAGCCTGCACCCCGCCGTCGACCTCGTAGAATATCTCCATGACGTGGTAGCGATCCTCGAGCCAGCGGGCGACCATGGCTGTCGTGACCGGCGGACGGACCTTCTTGGGCGGGGGCCCGGCTTTGCCGCGGCGCTTCGGGTCGGCTGCCTTCTTGCCGCCGTCCCAGCTGGTGTAGGGCTGGTCGATGACGCCCAGGTGCAGGGTGATCACGTCAGGCCCCACAGCGGCCCGTAGGACTGCGCCCAGGCCAGATACTGGCGACCGTAGGGTGTTTTCAGGTTCTGCAGGTTGGCGAGCGTGAAGTCCTTCATCTGCTCCGGGTTGAGCAGGCTGGTGCTGGTGCCGCTGTCGCTGGACGATGTGACGACGCCCGGGGCGAAGGCGAAGGTCGCGAAGCTGCCGCGCAGCTCCGACCAATATGTCGAGGGCGGCACGTCGGGAGCGAAATTCACCAGGTTGTCGCCGGCGAGGTTGTAGACGGCGAGCATGTAGATCGGCGGCACCGCGGCCAGCTCTGGGTTCACAATGGCGATCGCCACGTCGTAGGCGTAGGCGATGAATATGCTGTCGTCGGGCAGCGCATCGACCGGCACGCCCATCCTGGAACGCACCCAGAGCAGGAAGCCGGCTTGCGTGGGGATGGTGCTGCCCGACATGGCCTGTCGCTATGCAGCGCGGCGTCGGCCGCCGCGGCTCGTGCCGGGCGTAGGCGGTTTGCCCGCGCCATTGGCGGCCACGCGGATGCCTTCGTTCACGGCCAAGACGCCGCCGTCCGTGCGTTCCTCCTGGATGGTCATTTCCAGCGAGGTGAGTCCGGCTTCGGGGTGATTCTGCTGAACCATGCCGGCCACAGCCACCGCAGCATGCTGGCGCAGCATGCGGCCACGCTCCTCCAGCACCTCCTGGTTCGAGGCCAGCGCGCGCCGGATCTTCTCGACAGCGATCGGCTTGTCGACCGAGTAGCAGATGCCGACGAAGTCGCGGGTGCGGTCGATCTCTTCGACCGGGATCAGCCCGTAGCGCCGGTGCTGCTCCTCCAGATACTCCACGTCCTCGGTGTTCCACTCGCCGGGCAGAGAGACCTGCTGGCCGACATCGATCGGCATGCGACGCGCCTCTTTGCCGCCAATCGAGCGCCACTGGAAATCTTGGACCTGGCGGGTGGTGTTGGCGATATAGACTCTCATGGGGAAGCCTTTTGTGGCGGCCCAGCGCGGCCGTGGCGGGGAGGGTGGCCAGGCCGGGGGCTTCGCCCCGGCTCTGCGCCGCCCCGGCGCGTAGGGCGCGCGGGGCGGCCTACTGCGCGGCTCAGGCGTATGGCATGCTCATGATTGTGACCGCCTCGGGCCGCACGCCCCAGCCGCTGGTGATGCGCAGCTCGGAGAGGACATCAATCGCGCCGCCAGGCAGGGGCGTCGGGATTTCCCGGGGCGCCGCCATGTCGCAATACATCAGCGTGCACGCCTCGATGCCCGGCGCGAGCTTCGCGAACACGTTCGTATTCACGCCGCGCACGGTGGGCTTCTTGACCTTCGGCATTGTCATGATGACCGCGTCGGTGCCGCCGGCGCCTTTGCCGACCAGCGTGTCGTCATACGTCCAGATGATGGTGTCGCCGTTCATGTCGGCGACATCCTTGACCATGCCGGCGGTGGTCTGGCTGCCGGCGCCGATGCGCTGGAATTGCGTCAGCTGCACGATATTCTGGTATTCCATCACGGACAGGGTGCGCTGCGGCCCGCAGATGGTGATCTCCTGGCCCAGGCCGAGCTGCATCGTGCGGGTCTTCAGCGCGGCCAGCTGCGCCAAGATCCACACGCCCAGCTGCCCATTGTCGTACGTCAGCACCGTGGTGTTGCCGTTGCTGTCGGCAGGCAGGGTGGTGGCGGTGGCGCCGGCGGTGTTCAACAGGCCTTCGCCGTTGGCCGGGTTGAAGCCGTCGAGCAGCGCCGAGCGCATCAGCTGGAAATGGCCCTGCTGCATGCCCAGACGCTGCGCGCTCTCGATCGGCACGCCCCAGCGGGACATCGCCGCGGTGTCGTGGTGGTCGTACTCGCCGCGGACGCGCAGCAGATAGGTCGGCGTGCTGATCATCGACATGATGGTCGAGACGGACGGCAGCGAGTTGTAGGCGGCCTGGCCGGCGGCCATCTGCGTGCGCAGCTGGATTTGCTTCAGGTACACGAACAGGTCGCCGTCGCTGAGGCGCGCGAGTGGCTGGCCCTCGCAGATCAGATCGAATGCGCCGGAAGCCTGGGCATAGGGCAGCAGCAAGCCAGGCTCGATGAAGGACGGATTTACCGTCACGAATGCGGGGGCAATGTTGGCCACTGGCGGGGGTCTCCTGGTCGCCGGCCGGTGGCCGGGATGCGATGGGGGGCGGCGGCCGGGCGGGTGCTACCGCCCGGCTGACGGGTCAGATGAGGATGATCGCAGCGGCGCCGGCGCCATTCCATGTGGCGAAGCGCGTGACGGGATCGAACACGACCACCATGCTGGTGCCGAGCTGCATGCTGAGCACGCGCACGTTCAGCGCGCCGCCACCGGCCGCCAGAGTCCCCTGCACGGTATCGGCGCCGGGGTCGGGCGTCAGCGCATAGACGATGGTGGAGCCAGTGGTGCCGGCGATGGCGGTGAATGTGCCATTGTAGCCGGCCGGCACGAAGCCCCCGACCGTGAACACCGAGCCGACCCCCAGGCCGTGTGGGCTGGTGGTGGTCAGCGTCACCGCGCCGGCCGACCAGACGGCGTTGGTGATGACGTTGGCGGCGTAGGCAGCCACGAACGGCACCAGGCGCTGCTGCGCAAAGTCCCATGAGACCTGGGCGTTGATGACACCGCCGCCGAGCGACGCCAGCACGGGGTCCGCAGCCACCGCGATGCGCGCGCCCGAGCCCAGGCGGTAGAGGTTCATCGTCGCGCCGATGCCGACCAGGGGAACGGGCGACTGCGGCGTGTTGATGGCGCTGTGGTTCTGATCAAACACCGAGAAGCCGGTCAGCGCCACCGTACCGGTGAGCAGAGCAGCGCGCCGGATGGAGCCTCCGAACGTGCCGGCGGCGGTCATCGGCGAGGACGGGACCGCCTCGCTGATGCCGACCCCGCCCCACATGGGGAGCGTCTCGGTGGTGGCCAGCACGCCGCCGGCCAGCGCGCCGCGCACGGACGGACTGTCGAGCGCAGTGCCTTGGATCAGGCCGGTCCATCCGGTGCCAAAGGAGCCGCGGGCGTTCGTCGTCTGCGTCGGGTTGAAGGACAGGGACATGTTAGCGGCTCCCGTTGCTGATATTGGTCACCCGGCGTCGATTGGCCATGAACTGACCCATCCATGCACTGGGTTCGCCGACGAAGCTGGTGATGCGGCGTCCGGTGCTGTCGTGGGTCACGATCTCGCGCAGCATGCCCTCGGGCACGTCGAGCGGATTGCGCGCGGCCACCGCCGCGTCGGCGTAGATCGCCTGCGCAGCCAGCTCCAGCGCCGGCGGCGGCAGCGTGGCGAGGTCGATGCCCTTCCACGCAGGGGAGTGCTTCTGCATGCCCTGCGCCATGCGGCGCCGGTATGCGAGCAGGGTTTCGCCCTGGACCGGCCGGCTGGCGGCACCACCGTGCGCCGCATAGACGCCGTCGGCGCGGACCTGCTCGGCGGCCAGCTCGCGACCCTCGTTTTCCGGCACCGGCATGATGCGCGCCGTGAGCGCGTCGATCTCCTTGCGCATCCGGGCGTTGGCGCTGTCCATGCGCACCAGCGCGGCCTCTTTGGCCCGGACCGCCTCGGTTGCCTGCGCCGCGGCGTCCGCCTTCGCCTTCGAGCTGGCGGTCCAGCCCGCGCAGGCAGCATCTCTGCGCACGCGATCGACCGCGGTCTCGGTGGGCATCGACGCGATCTCGGGGGGGAATTCCTCGCCACCGTCGTTGCCGGCAGCAGCGTCAGCCACCGGCGGCGTCGGGTCAGGTTCGGCGACAGGCGGCGGGGGCGCGCTGCCGCCATCCAGCGCGTCGATCCGGCTGGCCATGCCATCCAACCGCGCCAGGAGCGCGTCGAGCTTGCCGCCCATGTCCGCGTCATGCTGGTCCACCTTGGCAGTGGGATCGACCGCGGGTTTGGCGAAGGGATTGGGCTTCATGTTCGGGTCCACGGGGGGGGGCTCTCCGTTGGTTGCTGTGGTGGCGACGCCGGTCGGTGCTCCGCCTTTGTCCCAGACGCCTTGCTCGCAGATCGCGAGGTGGTCCAGTAGGCTCGGCTTGCCCTCGATCAGGAGGGTTCCGCCGTCATCAGTCTTCTCTGTCGTGTTCGCGGCGGTCGATCGGAATACCACCGCCGGTGAAGTTGACAGACGATGGTCCTCTATCATCTGGATCGTCGAATCATCGTATACCTTCGCAATCCCCCATACTTCATTTTGCTTGACATATGGAAGCATGATCGTGCCGACCACGCGGGCAGCGAACTCCGCGGAATCGAGCACGTTGGTCTCGGGATGCTCGATCACCACGGGCAGGCCGTTGCAGCGGGCGAGGAAGCGGTCGTTCAGGTAGAGCGACGGATCGCGCCAGACGTGCTCGTTCAGCCCCTCGCGGTATGCCATCCCTGTGCCGGTGATGCGCATGGCCACCAGCGCGATGTTCTCGTACCGCTGCGGGCTGGTCAGGTCGCCATCGCGCACCGCCTGGGCGACGCCCAGCTCGTCCATATCGATCCGCGCCAGCGTGACCGCGGCGCCGGGATGCAGGGGTTCGGGCGCCTCGCTGGGATACGCCCACTCCGCTGCATCGTGCTCGCCGTTCAGCTGCGGCTCGAACGGCTCCGCCACCGGCACCAGGAACGCGGTCCAGTCCACGCCATCGGCCTGGCGTCGCGTCCACTGGCGCAGCCTGGCTGGGTCGCCGGCTAGTTTGGGGTCTGCGCCGACTTCCTCGGCAGCCTCGCGAATGGCCGCCTGTGCGGGCGTCTCGCCTGGCTCGATCTTTCCTCCGGGCGTGCCCCACTCGCCCGCATGGTCGCCCTCGGCGCTGCGCCGCACCAGCAGCACGCGACCGTCAGGGGCCATGAACAGGATGCCGGCAGCCGCAATCACATCGTGTATCCCGGTATGCGACCCCTTCTTTCGGGCGTCGCAACGGGCGCGTCAATCAATTCACGAGGAATGCTTTGCAATCAGATTGAAAACCGCCTATAAAACCCTTGGGGCGGCGATTGTGCCGGCACCCACAGGATGCACGCCATGGACATCACCGCCAATCGCAGCACTGCCCACCTCTCGACGGAACGCGCCGCGGAACTGGCCAGCGCTCGCGCTGCTATCCGCGCAGCGACCGACGCGTGGGACGCGGCGGGGACCGACGCCGCCGGGTGCCGCGCAGCCCTCGCAGCCCTCGCCGCCGCCCAGGATCGGGCACGCGCGGCACTCGCCGCCTAACCCCACCCAGCACAGAGGAGGCCTTCATGGCCCGCTTCATCCTGATCGACAACTGTTCCGGCTACATTTTTGGCGACACCGGCGACCTGGACGGCCCCGCGCGGGACGAAACCCCGCTTGAGGCTGCCGCCCGGCTTGACGCCCACATCGGCGAATTTGGACGCTCGTACGAGGAAGAGAGCCGCGGCGAACTGCGCAGCAACGAGACCGGATATCACGTCTACCGGGCGGACGTGCGCGGCTCGGATGCGGTCCCCCTCGTGAACGACGGCCAGGACCAGGCGACCATCGACCGCGTCGAGCGCGAGTGCCAGTACGTCACCACGATTCGCTGCACCAGCGCGGGGTGCTGAATATGGCACGCAACCTGGTGCTCTGCCTGTCCGACGCGGGTGACGGTGGGTGGCCGACCCGGACGGCGCCAGTTGCACGATCGTCTGACGCCACTTGCTCCTTTGCGTGCCCCTAGTCCGCGTCCTCGCTCTCATCGCCAATTTCAGCTGCCCGCTTGCGCGTCCGGGCCTGAAACTCCTCCTGCCAACGGGCAGCCTTGGCGTTGCGCGCCTTCTGCTCGGGCGTCGACAGATCTTCGACTTCGATCATCGACCCGATCGACTCAATTCCCGCCGTGTCGGTGTTCCACCGCCCGCCCGACGCGTCTTGGCCCTGCTCCAGGCCTTCGTCTTCTTCTGCGTCGTTCTTCTTCTCGTCAGGCATCTTCTCTGGTCCCCATGTATGTCACATGCACAACGTGCTTGGCGCTCTTTCCGCTGGCGTTTGCGATCTGCTCGACTTTGTCGATCCGAAACACCGAATTGGCGTTTAGCATGATTTCGCGCTCGCCGCCGGCCTGGCCCGCCATGACCAGGCCCTTGGTGCCTGCTGGCAGAACCATCTTGAGCGTGACCTGATCGCCGAAGAATGAGGAGGTCTTGGCACTTCTCGACACGCTCGCGAAATTCTTGTGTGCAAACGCGCGGCCCACTGACTTGGCTGGGTCATCGAAGCCAGACAAATCCTTGAGCGAACATTTCAGTCCTCGGAACACCGGCGTGTCGCAGGGAATGACTGAATTGTTGATGACGTTCTTTATCCTCTTAATCCTCGCAGCGGTTTTGGGGCCGCCCGAGGTGCCAGACAACATCGCATTATTGATCGCCCCGTATCCGCTGCCCTGGTAGACGTGGACGGCATCAAGGTCGTCCCTCGACAGTTTGTTGATCGAGTGGTCTTGGTATTCAGCCATCGCCTTGTCGACTGCCTGTGTCATGGCGTCTGCGCGATCGTTGCCGTAGGCGGCTGTGATCTTGGCGTACTGATTCCCCGGAATCTTGTCCGTGTCGATCAAATTGCGCGCGCGAATTTTGCCGTCAGCGCCATCGAATTTGCCGAACGTCTCCAAGTATACGGACGGTGCATCTTTGGCATCCTTATATATCTCGCTTTGGAGATTCTTCCCCGCGCCTTGCGGCAGTGAATTCGTCGCTGGCATGTTCATCGGCGCGTTCGCGGTCGTCGGCGTCAGCCCTGCAGCCGCCTGCACTTTGGCCAGGAACGTGTTCGCTGACTGCTGGCCCATGCCTGCGGGATAAGCGATCGGCGTAATCTTCGACAGGGCTTGGGATTGTTCGTCGCCGCTCGGCAAGCCGAGAGCCTTGTTGAGCTTCAGCGCGATATCATCGACCGGCAACTTGTTCTTCGCCGTCATCCCCATCCACTTTTGCTGCAGATCAGCAAGCTCGCCAGTGAGTGCTTCGGTCTCTGCCAGGGGCTTGGCGGGCGGCTTGGGCATGGGAGCGGCTGGCGCCGCGGCAGCGCCGCTGGACGGAGGTGCGGGCTGTTTTGCGGCAGCCTCTGAAAGCGCTTTCATCAGAGCAGATGCGTATTGTTTATCTGCTGCGTCAGACAACCCAGCCTGCTTGTGAAAGAGTTGCGCGATCTTATCTGTCGCGCTTGTTGCTGCATCTTGCGCCAGCCAGAGCATTTCTTGTTGATTGTTCGAGTCTGGATCTGAGAGCGACGGCAGATCGAGCGCAGAACCGGATTCGGTCAGCGTCGGCACGGCAGCTGCGGGCGCGCTGCTCTTGTCGATCCCCAGCTTCAGTGCCGCCAGCGTTTGGTCTTTATAGGGCTGACTCTCCGGCGGCACCTTCAGCCCTTCAATTTCTTCCAGCTTTTCTTTGGTCGAATACACTTCCGAAGTGGCCATCCATTCGATGTCGATTTCCTTCTGATTCGAAGGCTTTGGCAGCGCCTTGAGCGCATTGATAATGGGGTTTTGGCCCGTCGAGGCGGAAGCCGGGCCTCCACCCTTCGGCGCTTTGGGCGGATCAGGAACGGTCATCCCCTTCTTCTTCATCGTGGCTGCCACGGCCGAGACGTAATTGTTGAGGTTCGGCGCCATCTCGAAATTGGCCTTGGTGGCGTCCCATATCTCCTGCTTGGTGATGCCGCCGTTCAGCAGCAGATGCTGCATCATGCCGTTCGGCGTGGCCTTCTTGCCTGACTTCTGCTGCTGCGACACGTACTCCGCAGCCGCCGCGCCCGCCGCGCCAGCGCCCTCGACGAACTTGCCGTCCGGACCCCGGGGATGCTGCGCCTCGTCCCAAGCGTCGCCGCGTCGCACGATCGGCTGCATGTCCATGCGCCGCGAGAGCGCGTAGTCGATGCGCTCCGACAGCGCGTCCACGCGCTCGAAGACGGCAGCCAGCTTCACCTGATCGAGTTTCATTTCGTCAGCACCTTTGCTCAGCAGCAGCTACTGCGTTTCGTTCGTCTGTCTGGCATTCAGGAATTGAAGGCCGGCCTTCCATGCCTCGGCATAGCCGCGCGGCGCCTCATATCCTGCCTCGACAGCCGCAACCGAACCCTCATCTGCGAGTGCTTCAAGTAGCATTGCAGTAATCTGATTGCGCTGGTCGCTGCGCATCGGCTGGCTCGCGTTCATGGCTTCCTTGAGCGCGGGTGCGTCGATCCCGGCGGCTAGATCTTGGATGACGTAGACAGGCACGTTCGTCACTCCAAGCTGCCGTAGCGCCTCAAGGCGATGCTGGCCTTCGATCACATTGCCTTCGGTGTCGACGATTGGTCGGCTGATAAACCCGCCAGGACCGTTCATTTTTTCTTTCAGCGCAGCAATCCGGGCTGCTTGCTCAGGATCGCCTAGCGCAACGCCGCCCTTCAGCTGGTCGATTTTCATGGTCTTCGGCCCAATGATTCGACCGGCCGGGAATGTTGCTTCCAGCACGCCTGCGACGCTCTCCGATGGAGCGCGAGCCGGGAGCTTTAGAGCGGACCCTTTCGGTGATTTCCCTTTGCTTGCCGCACTGGTCCCTGCTCCGAATTTGCCGTCCTCCGCCCGAGGGTGCTTGGACTCGTCGAACTCGGCGGCGTCGGCTCGGCCGCGCGATTGCTCTATGCGAGCAATCCGATCCAGCAGATTGCTGACGAGGAACAGAACACGGTCGACTTTCTCAGCGTAGTTCATGCTTGCACCTTTGCCCGCGCAGCTTCCATGGCCTCGCGGCCGGTCTTGGTCACCATGTCCTCGGGCAGCTTGCGCACCGAGTAGATGTATGAGCCGAAGCACCGGCAGAACGGCTCCTCCGCCGGCTGTGTGATCTCGTCGAGGTATCCCGCAGCGCCAGGCTTCACGAAGCCCTTTTTGTGCGCCCACGAGTCGCGGATCAGATAGACCTTCTCGTCGCGGGCTTTATGGTCCTTCCGGTAGTCGTAGTTGATCTCGCGCCAGTTTGAGTGCCAGCGCATGCCGATCGCGCCGCCGTCCTTCGCGATGACATCGTTGATGGTGGCGGTCAGCTTGTGGCCCTGGTCGATGATCACGCGCCGCTCCTCGAACGGCAGTTGCTTCAGCGCCTTGGCGACGTCGTACTTCACCTCGCGCAGATCAGTGACGCGCGAGCCGCCCGCCGGCACTGACGACGCCCACCCCTGGAAGCGCTGCATGGTCTTGGCGATCGATTGTTCGCGATTCAGCGTGATCAGGCTGGCCGAGGTCATGATGCGTCGCTGCAGCTCGGCGTGCAGCTTCGGCTTGACCTCGCGCAAGGTGAACGCCGACACGCCGGGGTGCATGCGAGCGATCCGGCCCCCGTCGACCAGCCGCTGGTAGAGCCCCTTCAGCGTATCGCGCAGCAGCCGGTCCAGGGTGTCCTCTGGGGTCAGCGTGCGCTTGGCGGCCGCGGCGATCTTCGCCATCCACTCGTCGACCCGGCGCTGGCTGTCGAACCCGTGCTCCGTCAAGTCAGCGACCGCAGCGGTGATGACCTCAAAGAGGGTTTGGGGCTTTGCCACTGGCAGCCTACGCCGCGGGCGCGGGCGCGGGCTGCGCCTGGGCGGGGGCTGGGGCGGCTTC
>Ga0163147_10002792_pt1 | contig 24234 bp, 17 predicted proteins | sample OliLakLV19MP6G1_FD_148597 | JGI IMG/M metagenome (GOLD analysis project Ga0163147, IMG submission 148597) | Freshwater microbial mat bacterial communities from Lake Vanda, McMurdo Dry Valleys, Antarctica- Oligotrophic Lake LV.19.MP6.G1 | ecosystem: Environmental > Aquatic > Freshwater > Lake >...
TCAGAGTCCCATCATTATTAAGACAAACATCACCGTAACTTCGACCCTGACCATATGCTAGAAACTTAGTGTCTTTATTCTTAGGTAAAGTTTCAAATGGCCACTGAAAGTAAGTCAGATCTTTACAGGTTGATTTTGGATATCGTCCCCAAGAGTGAAGTGTCATTTTTTTTACTATATTGCAAAAAGAGTAATCGAGATTGCCAGTATCCCTACTATATAACTAGCCTTGTCTTTAAGGGCAAATATGATCGGATCTTCATGCAAGCTTCCTCTATGAGCAAGGATCCAAACTCTCCCAATCCAATACAGAAGGAGTGGACAAATAAGCCATAGGAGTTTTGGTGAAGAATAAAGTGCTGTTACTTCAGAGCTGTTAACATAAAGGACCATAACTAGTACTGAAATGTATCCAGAAGCGGATCCCAATTGAGAGACTTGTTCTAGATCAACAGAAACATATCCCCTACCCTTGGCTTCTGATTGTTTTCTCTCTCGCATTGCATAAAGTTCAGAAAATCTTTTCGCAAATGCTAAGGAGAGAAACATAAACATTGAAAATGCTAAAAGCCACTGAGAGATCTGAACATTGACTGCCAAGGCTCCAGCAAAGAGACGGATCGTATAGAAGGAAGATAAGATAACAACATCGAGTACTACGATTTTTTTAAAATATGAGGAATAAAGCCCAGTCAGAATTGCATAAATGATCAGAGCATTAAAAAATTGACCTGGTAATTTTAGAGCTAAAAGAATACTGATGCCCAATAAAATTGGTACCATCATGATCCCAGTGCCAATGGAAAGATCTCCCGAAGCAAATGGACGATTTTTTTTTGTTGGATGTTGTCGATCAGAATTTAGATCTGAAAGATCATTAAAAATATAAAAAGCCGAAGCACAAAAGCAGAATGAAAAAAAAGCAAAACCGGAATCAAGAATCGCTGAGTAGTCTTGAAACTTATGGGCTAAAAATAGTGGTAAAAGCAACAATAGATTTTTAACCCATTGATGGACTCGTAGGGCTTTTAATACGTTCTTGATCAAATTACTCTCCTCGACAAACTCATTAGAAAATTTTATTATCTTTTTTAGCCGATTAACTAACCATGGCTTATTTGAAACAATAATAGAATTTTTAGCTTCTCTCCACAGCTTTAAATCTCGGATCTCATTGCCTGCATAATCAAATGTATCATAGTGCTCTTTTATTATAGAGAGTTTTTTAGAACCGATTCTATTTATTGCTCCATTACTACCAATTACTTGATCAAATATACCAAGATGTATAGCAATGGAGTCTGCGATAGATTGATCACTGGCAGTGGTCAATATAATTTTACTACCAGAGGCATGCTTTTGTTTTAGAAAGTCAAAGAAGGTTTTATTATAAGGAAGTACGGCTGGATCGAAAGTAATCAAATTGGCGATTTTCTTTTTTAAATAAGCACGACCTTTTAGCAACCAAAAAGGTATTAGAACTAGTTTTAAAGGGCTCTTAAAAGCTAAAAGCAGAAAAGTCTCAAGTAGCATATCCGATTTAATCAGCGTGCCATCTAAATCTACACAAAGAACATGGTTTTTAGGTGCTGATTCTTGAAACTTCATTAAGTATCCCTATCTCAAATATAACTTAAACGCTATGTAAATGGTCATGAGATCTTGCTTAACTTTTTTATTTTTTTCAGTGCTCACAAGTATTGTTACACAATCTGCAATTGCTAACGATCTAGTCAAGAATTGGGGTCGAGGGTTTGTAGAGATTGACAATCAGTTTCCCCTTGCTCTTAATCATAATTCTTTTCGACCAATGAGTCCTGAAGTTAAACCCAAAGGGGAGAGCTCGTTAAGATTTACTTATGCGATCTCAAATAATTATATTTTAGTGAAAAAGAAATATAGGATTGATGGCGAATATAGAATTGCAAATATAAATTATCGCTACTCAATTTTTGATAATTTAGAATTGGGAGCAAATATTCCACTTGTCTGGCGCGGAGGCGGAAACCTAGATTCCTTTGTAGATGAGTTTCACAAAAAATTAGGTTTCCCTCGGGGAGAGAGAAGAGGCAAACCTAAAAATAAATTTGGAATTTATGGCTTGAACAAAGATGATTCAGCTTTCGGTCTCAACAAAACAGGGAGTGAGATAGGAGATCTTACCTTAAGTGCCAAATATTTACTCACGAGTGGGAATATACAAAAACCAGCCTGGTCAATTTTGTCTGAAATTCGATTACCGACTGCAACAGAAGAGAGTTATGGACAGGACTCGGTTGATATTACCCTTGGAGTCATAGGATCCAAATCGTATATGCCCTGGAGTTTCTATTGGGGCGGAGCTTACTTATATTACGCTGATACTTTTTTGAGAAATATTGAATATAAAAGGCATCATTTTGAGGGTTTTTTAGGAGTTGAATATGAATTTTCGGAAAAGCTCTCTTTCAATGTAGCCACATATATTGCATCGGATCTTATGGAAAGTATTCAGATGTTTCCTGAATATGCAATATATCTCGACACAGGATTAAAGTATGAAATTACTCCAAAAAATATTTTTGAATTTTTATTAAGAGAGAATCCGTATCCTTCAAAGGGAACGGCGGATTTTAGTGTTATATTTGGTGTTCAACATTCTTTTTAAGGGAATCAATGAATAGAGCCTTCGTATTATTTGTCACTTTTTTTACTGGCGCTGCTGGATTAATTTACGAAGTTTCCTGGCAGAGATACCTTGCAAATATTGTAGGTAGTGAAGCTAGATCTATCTGTTTAGTTTTGGCAGTTTTTTTAGGTGGTCTTTCTGTTGGCTACTATCTTTTTGGTAGAATCAGCAAAAACTTAAATCCTTCTCAATTAATCAAGATATGCGGCTACACCGAAATAGGTATCGGTGCCTGGGCAATATTATTTCCTAAGTTATATGGGATTGTTTGGGATTTCGTAAAAATTAGTCACAGTACTGCTTTATTATTTGATCTTGGTTTATGTATAGCCTTAATTGGCGTTCCTACTATTTTAATGGGCGGAACCTTACCTCTTCTCACTCAAGGCCTATCAAAAGATTTAAATGATTCGGCAAAATTTCACGCAAGGCTTTATGCAGTTAATACTGGTGGCGCATTTTTAGGAGCACTCCTTGCTGGATTTATTCTTTTACCAAATCTTGGATTACCCCCAACAGTTATTGGTACTTCTGTTATCAATATAGTCGTTGGGTTAATTTTGATCTTACTCTCTAAGTCAAGCTCGTCAGCCAGTATCTCAGATAGAGTTGATTTGAATATTTCAAAAGATAAGATCTCCTTAATTAAATTTAGTAGAGCTTTGATAATTGCATTTTTAAGCGGTTTTTATTCAATCTCGATACAATCAGTAATCGTTAGAATATTTGGAATTTCAGCAGGTGCCTCTGAGTATTCATTTTCAATGGTGGTATCGAGTTTTGTTTTGATGCTTGCTGTTGGCTCTTATTATGCTGGAAATACTCAGAATGCTAGACGCTCGCTTTTCATTAATCAGAATATAATTCTAATTTCTTTATGCGGACTATATTTTTTAATTCCATATTGGCCATATGGAGTACACGTTGTACGCACGCTCTTTTCAGCTGCAAGTCCGAACTTTTACATCTTTCATATTACTTTATTTATTCTCCTTAGCTTAATTTTGATAATTCCAATCGGTGCAATAGGCAGAACCTTACCTTTGGTTTTTGCAACACTAAGAGAGCAAATGGGAAATCTTGGTAGCGTTGTTGGAAAAGTATATGGAATTAACACAATCGGATGTGTTCTTGGAGCCGTACTTGGTGGCTACGTAGCTCTGTATTATTTCGATCTGGATGTTTTATTTAGGGTATCGATAGTACTTACCTATTTGACGGTCCTGGCAAGTTTACCTTTCGGTACTTTTAAACTTTCAAAATCAAATTTCGTAATTGCAACATTTTCAGTTATTGTTTTTATTTTAACTATACCCGCTGCTTGGCAAAAAGAATATTTTTCTCTGGGCAGTGCCAGAATGAGACAGTCAAAACCATATTCATATCAAGGCGCGGATGTTTTTTATAAAACTATTCTTAATCGACACACTTTATTGGCTCATAAAGACGATCCAAATACATCTGTATCAGTAGTTGAGATAAAATCCCCAAGTAATCCTGCAAATGCTACCGATTCTAACTTATCTAGAACTATATATGTAAATGGAAAGCCAGATGGCTCAACAATGGGTGGAGATCTTGTCACTACCCGTTTACTGGGTCATTTACCGGCTCTTTTTAGAAAAGCGAATACTGGCAAAGTGGCAGTTATTGGTTATGGCACAGGAATAACAATTGGCAGTTTAAGTTTGTATCCAGATATCTCTGAAATTGATTGTATGGAAATTTCGCCGTTTGTAAGAAAGTTTGCAGAATATTTTGATTTTGCAAATTACAATGCTTCAAAAAGTCCTAAGTTAAAATGGCACATGGGAGATGCTTATAGAACTCTAGGTGCAAATTCCGATCAATATGATTTGATTGTTTCCGAACCAAGTAATCCTTGGGTTACTGGTGTAGAAAGAGTTTACACAAGAGAATTTTACGATCTTGGTAGGAGTAAACTTGTTAATGGTGGTATTTATGCCCAGTGGTTTCATACCTACGATATGGATCAGGAAACTTTAGGTATAGTTGTAAATAATTTTATAAAATCTTTCCCTTTTGCAAGATTATTTGAATTTGGTGCTGATATGGTTCTTTTGGGAAGTGAAGAAAATATGGCAATTGCTTCCCTCGATAACATGATGTCTCGACTCGATAATGCACTATTAAGAGAAGATTTATCGGGAATAAATATTTCTTCGGTTGAAGAGCTCTTAAGTCTGGAATTACCTTTACCGCGCGAACTTTTTCAGCCATTTGGATACCATTCACTAGAATTTCCAGTTCTTGCATTTAGAGCTGGTAAAGATCATTTTTTTGGAATTTCTAGCTCCATCATGGAGTTTTTAAATAAAGATTTTAACTATGCATCTGCATTGCGTGCCCAAAAAAATCTTCTCTTAGGAATGTGGTTAAAAAAATACGGTAAAAATAATAGTATTTTGACCTTAGGTAAGGGACTCTGCGTTTCTAATTTAGAGACTCCTTTGCCAAACTGGAGAAGCTTAAATAAAGAATGTAGAAGAATTTTGATGACTCTTGCCGTCAACGGGGAACTTGAGAAATGGCAAGCTTTGATTGATCCAGAAGCTAGAATTGTAAAGGCTCTTGCTGAGCCAAAGCAGTCAACTAATTTATCCAAAGATATTGCTCAATCAAAACAAACATTACAATTATTCATGGAATATAATTTTTATTTATTACCTTTGAATCCAGCAAGACTTATTCAAGAAACTTCACCATGTGATGATTTTACGGTGCAAGGAATTGAGTGTCGCGGATTATTGATTGAAGTGTTGGCAAAAACAGACAATATGATTCTTGCTCAATCAGAATTTAATCGATTAAAATCTAAAAATCCAAAAGCTTTCTTAAACCTTCATGAAGGTAGATTGAGAAAACTAGCTAACTTATCCTCCGATAAGTAATATCCAAGATTTTTACCACAGAGTAGCATTTTTTCTCTAGAGTTATCCCAATAAGTAATTTCCGAATACTTTTCTGTTGATGGGCCTGTTGCAAAACTATCTCCGTAACGAGAAAAGTGAGATTTGTGCCGAGACAAGGAAGTCGAGAGAGAAAAACCTCTAGCCTATTCTCTGGATATGTTGAGGCTTTTCTCTCGAAGACTGACGATGTCGTAGGCCAAAGATCGGTTTTCGCAGTAGGAGAGAGTTTTGCAACAGGCCCTTGATACTCTGTGATAAGAAATTCTTAAAAAATTCTAAAATCTTTTCCAAATATGTTGATTTGTTACTTCGTGGTGAAAAAGAATTTCTTCGGTTTTAACCATTGTGCCAAGATCTTTAGGGCATCGATCTGCCACAACTTGTTTTAATTCAAGATATTTCTCAAACACTTCTTCTCCTAGAATACTTCGAACGTACTCACTTCCCTTCATATGTCTGATTGCGTCGTATATGTTTGATGGTAGAAATCTTGTGCGTGAACGACGACTTTCAGAATCCAAGGCTTCTGTGATTGGTCCTTCCATTCCTGTTTTAATAAGGGTGTAAAAAAGCAGATATGGATTTGAGTCTGGAGCAACGGTTCTAACTTCTACTCGAGCAGATTTTTCATTACCTAAAGGAATTCTAATCATTGAAGTTCTATCAACAGCAGATGATTTAATTTGATTCGGTGCTTCAAAGTGAGGATCTAGTCGTCGATAAGCATTCACGCTTGAATTCATCACCAAACAAGTTTCATTGGCATTGTTCAAAAGTCTATCAACGAAATTCCAAGCAAATTCTGAAAGTCCATCTTGACCCTTTGTCTCATAGAAAATATTTTTACTGTTTTTTGAAATAGAGATATTTGCATGCATACCGCTGCCATTAATTCCCGCAACAGGTTTAGGTAAAAAACAAGCAGTAAGTCCCATACTATTTGCAATTTGACGCGCCAGAAGTTTGTAGAGCTGAATTTGATCAGCTGCAATTGCAGCATCGGTAAATTTATAATTTAGTTCAAACTGTGACGGGGCAACTTCAGGATGATCTTTTTCATTTTCAAATCCCATTGCGCGCTGAGCTTCTGCGAATGCATCGATAAAAAGACGGAGTTTATCTTTGGGTAACGAGTGGTAATATCCGCCACCAGAAACGAATTGAAATCCTTTACGTGAAGTAAAGTTCTGCTCAACATCGACTCCTTCAAATAGGAAGCCCTCGATTTCCACCGCGATGTTGGCAACCATTTTTTGTTTGTCCCAAAGTGTATTTGTAAGATCCCGAAGTCGACCACGAAGATCTGATTGATAATTCGTTCCGTCTTTATCTTTAATTAATCCAAAAATAATTACCTTTCCTGGACCAAACACATCGCTAGGCATCCAGCGAAAAGATCCCCAATCAATTACTAAGCGAAGATCTGATTCTCGAACAGCACTAAAGCCTCGGATAGATGATCCATCGAATGTAAGATTGTCATATGAATCTAAAAGAAATTTCTTGTCGTAATCCAGCATGTGAAAACGACCTTCGAGATCTGTAAAACAGACAGTCACTGCTTTTAGAGAAGTTGTAATTTTTAGATATTTTAAATAATGCTCTCTTAGCTCCTCTGGATCTTTGTGACTTTTGACCTTCTCTTTAGCTTCGAGATTTAAAGCTTCTAGTTCGTCATATGGGATTTCAAGAAAATTACGAAGTGAGGTCTCGCTCATGGACAGACTCCAGCTAATTAAAATTAAGAAATTTATGCTTATAAAACATTTAGATAGTATTATTGCAAGTATTATAACACTTAATTATCAATTAATTAGAATAAATATTTAGAAATTCAGTAATAGCCTGAATTTCTTAGCTATGGTTATCCCAATAAGTAAATTCTGAATATTATTCAATTGAAAACCTTCAGTTTACGACATGTCTTTGATTGGGATAACTATTTATTATACCTCTGGAGGAACGTAAGTCCAAAATAAGATTTTTTTAGGACGGTTCTTTTTGGACTTAGTAGATAGCTATTTCTAGATTGGAAATTTTTTATTTCTACTTATTTTTTTTATAACTAAACATTCCGCGATCTTTAATAATTGCAGCGGCTGGTGCTGGCACAGCCTCAGTCCAGCTCTGATCCCCAGATTGAATTTTTGATAAAACTTCTCGTGAGAAAATTGTTAAATGGTCTTCTGTAAACTCATTAATAGCTTCAATTGCATGATTATTCAGTAGATAGGAATAGAGATCTTTTAGATTTGGTAAAACTTTAACATCTTTGGCTGTAACTAATTCAGGCAATTCGACTCGTCCACCAGGCAAGGAACCAAGATGTGTGGCTGCAACATATTTTTCATATGACTCTTTTGTCATGGGATAAATATAAAGTTTTACTTTTTGCGCAAAGAGTCTTCCCATAGCTTCTAGAATACCACCTTCTAGATTTTCATAATGTTTCTCATTGAAAATTTGAAGAAGAGTATTAATACCCATTACCATGCCAACCATCTCTTTTGTGTAGCGTCTAAAGTAAGCTGAGAGACGATGATATTCAGGATAGTTTGAGATCAGAACATTGTAGCCAAGAGCAGATAATGTATCAGCGCGGGCTAAAAAATCTTGATCATCAAGCGCACCTGCAGCAAGTAAATTGTTTAGAGTAATTTCAAATAGAACTATCGGTTCTTGACCTTGAACAGATTCCTCTTTCGAGAATTGTTCTTTTGCTCCTTTCATCATGTCTAGATTGATGTGAGTGACCGGACGAAAGCTGCCGCGCTCAATAAGAACAGGTTTTTTATACAAGATTTCTGAAGGTTGTAAGATCCTGCCATCGGCAGCAAACATAATAGCATTTGTTAGATTTTTTTGAAGAAGCTTTAAGCTCATTAGCCGATTATCAATGCCTTTCATGTCTGGACCACTGAATTCAATCATATCCACTTCGATACGATTTGTAGTTAATCCGTCAAGTAATCCTTGAACAAATTTCTCGGGATCGTTTCTGTCAAAAAAAGCACCGTAAATTAGGTTCACTCCTATTGCGCCCAAGGCTTGTTGCTGGAGTAAGTTCTCTTTATCCGTCATGCGTACATGAATGATAATATCATTGGCTGGTTTAAGAGGCTCAGGTTGAAATCTAATTCCGAGCCAACCATGACATTCGGAGTTGCCCTTGAATCCTTTTGCTGCAACCGTATTTGCGAAAACAAAAAACTGAGTGTCAGTTCCGCGTTTATTAGAAAGACGTTCAAGTAAAAGCACATATTCGTGCTGCAACATGCTATTTAATCTCTCTTTTGAAACATATCGTCCAACTTTTCCGTATATTGAATCACTGAACGTCATGTCATATGCGGACATGGTTTTTGCCACTGTTCCAGCGGCACCACCAACTTTAAAAAAGTTACGAGCTACCTCTTGGCCTGCACCAATTTCCGCAAATGTGCCAAAGATCTTTTTATCTAGATTAATAAGAAGTGCTTTTCTTTCAGCAGTGAGTTTCTCTTCTTCTAAGTTGGGTTCGAGTGGTATATTCATATGTTACTTAATATTTCTATCGGTAATTAATGAATTGAATTTGATTGATTTTTTTGGAGTTAACCATGCCTTACATTAAGAGAGAATCGCGCAAACAGTATCAAAACAGTGTTAGTGAAATAGCCAGACTTGTACCGCTAGATGCAATGGAAAGGCCAGGTCATATGAATTATATCGTTAGTTTGTTGATTGAGAAGGTTTATGGGAAAAACATGCGTTATGCCCAGCATAACGAAGTTGTTGGGGTCCTAAATTGCATTCAGCAAGAATTCTATAGAAGAAAAACAGTTCCTTATGAAGATCAAAAGATCGAGAGTGAGGGAGATTTGGATATTGTTTAGGGGCCCTTCGTCTTGCATTGAAGTGGCTTGCTATCAGCAAAAATGTGTTTATCAAAGGTGAGTCGAATGGAGCAACAGAGGCTTGGATCCTTTGGGGAACTAACGGTGGAGAGAGTAAAGTAAAAATCACCCTCTCCCACGGATATTGCAACGCTGTCATTCAAGACATTTTTTACCGGAGCGCGAGCATTCAGGGAAGTTTGAAGTGGGGATACCCCCGTCTACAACTTACCGAGTATGATCTTGCTAACCGGTGTTTTGCGTTTGTGCAACTTGTTCTACCGTGGGAGAGAGTGTTTCGTCTCTGGGGGGATGTCCATGAGCGCAGATTACCTGGCACATCGAACGGGAAACGAGCCTACTTGAGACTCTTTCTTCAACTTGTTTAGAAAAAGCTCACAGCCCCCCACTCAGTCTTCTCGGCTGGGCGACCAGCGGTCTCCGTTACGTTGAACGGATCCTTTCGAGATCTTGGAAGAAATGAAGATCCTACCCTTCTTTCGAAGACGAATCAGGTGCTCTGTTGGAGGAAAGGATATACAGAACAGTTTAGGCGATTCAATACTACTTGCAAGAAACTCTCCTGCTAGATCACGTATGAATCAGCTCCACTACTACCAACAAGAAACGCTCCTGTCAGATCGCGTAGTCCTCCCTTAATATAAAGTTGATTTCTTGTTTTTATATTAAGGGAGGACTACGAAAATTAAGTGAATACTTTTCTGAATTTATAATGATTACTCTCTTTCAAAACCTAATTGATATTGAATACCTTAAAGCCTCTGCTGCTTTTCGAAAGATGAACAAATTAGAGTTCCAGCTTTATGAAAACTGTTATTTATCTTTTGAAAAGCAGAAGATTTACTTCTACATTGTTAGGGAATGATGAAAGAACTACTGAGATCCAAACAGGATTTGAGCTTTATATCTTAGGAGAAAGAAGATTGCAATAGATCCAAGGCATCAAAAATGGCTCTAATTTAACTTTGTATGCTATAATGCCTCCATGAGTAATTGGAATTTTAAAATGTTTTTTGATGGTGATTGCCCCATGTGCACTCGCGAGGTGGATTTCTTAAAAAGTAAGAATAATAAAGGCACTTTAGCTTTTGAAAATACTGCATCTCCGGGTTTCAGTCCTGAAAAATACGGAATTACTACCAATACTGAACGAATTATTCATGGCATTTTGCCTGATGGAACGATTGTTAGTGGGGTTGAGGTCTTTAGACGTGCATATAAGGAAATTGGTTTGGGATGGCTTTTGGCTCCGACAGGTTGGCCTATTTTAAAACCAATATTTGATGCCATGTATGTTGTATTTGCCAGAAATCGAATTCGTATCGGAAAGTTTTTTGGACGAAAATGTGAAGCTGGTAGTTGTGATATTAAATAAACGCCCCGAAAGGATATAGAAGCATTGTTTCCGAATTTACCGAATAATTCATGATTTTTTAGGTATCTTTACAAATATCTAATACCACTTGATTCCAATCAAATCTGAGATTCATTGTTGCCTGCCTTAAAAATTCCCGACGAGTATGAAATGAATCAGGATCCTCGATCATTTTTTGAAGTTTTTGAGTCAATTCATTTACAGAAGATAATGAGAATAGATAATCATTATGATTAATAATCATTCGGTGTTCCGGAATATCAGATATTAAGATATCGAGACCGTAAGAAAGTGCCTCCAGGACGGCATTTGATATTCCTTCGTGTTGAGAGGGATGAATAAAAATATGAGACTTTTGATATAAGGTCGACATGTTTTCTTGCCAGCCAACAAATTTAATAATTGCAACATTTAGTGATGCCGTAAGAAATTTAAGTTCATCAGCACGTGGACCATCTCCGGCAATAAAACATTGGATTTTATTTTTGAATGTCTGGGGTAAGCTAGATAAAGATTGAATTACGAAAGCAACATTTTTTCTATCATCCAAAACGCCAGCTAAAAGAATTGTCATTAGTCCAGCAGGTGCTGAATACTGCTCGCTTAGATTTGAGATTTCATTCGGTAAAATCGCAAAATTCTTAACTTCTCGACCAAGAAACCTCTCCACATTCTCTTTCATGTTTGGAGTCATAAATACGATCTTTCTAGCTGAGAGCATGCCTATTTTTTCGACAAATTCCGAGATTGATCTAAGCCATTTTGGTTTTCCATTAATTTTATCAATTTCAAAAACAAGGGATCGCAGAAATAATATGATTGGCTTTCCTGTTAGTTTTGCAGCGAGTGCTGATGCGTAAGAATAGTATGCTCCGAAAACAACAATTTTATTTATTCTAGAAAATAAAAGTGCAAAAAAAAGATAGATTGGTAGCCAAAGTGTTAATAATCCCCAAAATAAAAGTCCTGATCGATCCTGAAATGGAAAAGGAATTATTCTTATATTAATATTTGTTGATAAACTAGAAGGTGGTGGTTGGTCGAGGGTAAAGTAGGTTACTTGATGTTGAGCTTCGGCTAGTACATTTAATAGTCGATAAAGACGCTTGCAAAAACCTCCTGGTTTATGGGTGTAGTAGACTGACGCGACTCTCATATATTCTAGATCTCACTAAATATAGTAATAATAGCAATATGTTATAAAGAATGCCGCTAATCTTAGCACTTTTGCATCTTATAAGAGAGCCCTGAGTATATAGCTAAAACGGCACAAGCTGTTTTGGAAGAATAATATACTTAGCCACTAAAGATCAGTCAAAACCGTTTAAGTTTTGACTAAGCTGTTATTCAGCAAAACACTTTGTGGCTAAGTATCGGCAGCACTACATAAGGTTTACTCCATTTGTTTTCGATTATAAAGTTATGACACATAACCGAGCACCATTAGTTTCAGTCATTATCCCAGCCTATAACGAAGAGGCTTCGATTGGACGTGTTATTCTTGCAATTCAAGAATTAGGTTTAGATGATAGCGAAATTTTAGTTATAGATGATGGAAGTACAGATAAGACGGCTCGCTTAGCGGAGGCAGCCGGCGCAAAAGTAATCTCACATCCCTATAATATTGGAAATGGTGCTGCTGTTAAGACTGGAATTAGATCTGCATCGGGAAGAGCCTTAATTTTTATGGATGGTGATGGTCAGCATGATCCTCGTGATTTGCCGAGACTTCTTCAGCATCTCTCTAAATATCATATGGTTGTTGGAGCACGATCTAGAGATTCCGAGACATCAAAGATGCGAGATTTGGCCAATTTTATTTACAACAATTTTGCCACATATGTTGCTCGTTTTAAAATTGATGATTTAACTAGTGGAATGCGGGCTATGCGTAGGGATGATGCCCTTAGATTCTGCGACATGTTTCCCAATACTTTTTCATATCCAACTACATCTACGTTAGCATTTTTAAGATCGGGCAGATCCCTCAAATATGTTTCTATTAAAACAAAATATAGATTAGGCAAAAGTAAAATTAAGCCTTTGGTTGATGGTCCGCGCTTTTTGTTAATTATTATGAAAATTGCAACTCTTTTTGCACCTATGAGAGTTTTTTTACCAGTTAGTATCTCTTCATTGTTAATAGGTGTTTGTTGGTATTTCTTTACTTATTTTGCCTTCGGACGTTTCACGAATATGTCAGCTTTGCTCTGCAATACTTCAGTTATCATCTTTATGCTGGGGCTTATTGCTGAACAAGTTGCATCTCTACGCCTTGAAAGAAACGAGGGTCTTTCTTCACAGAAAGCTGCTGAGTCATATAAAGAATTTGAGATGTTTGCTAAAACTTCCGAGAGTCCTCGGGATTCAAGCAATTAAATCTTTTGGCTTTGAAGTACTAAAATCCACCAAAATCAGCATCATCAAGCGGAATCATTTGTTCAGCTTTAAGTTCAATTGTTTTGCCTGATTGTTTTTCAGATCTCTTAATATTTGCATTTACATGGATTTTTGTTTCATGTTTTGAACTCTCTTTTTTAGTAGCTTTTGGATTCCAAGTTTGAATCTTTTCAGTTTTTTGTTTAGGACTTTCTACTTGACGATTTTGTGTTTTTCCGCCGTAAACTAAAGTTGATAATTGAGATACGACTCTATTCATTGACTGAGATTGATTTGAAAGATCTGTTCCAGCAGCAGCTGACTCTTCGGCAGAAGCAGCATTTGTTTGCGTTACTTTATCAAGTTCAGACATAGCGGAATTTAGTTGTGAAATTCCAGTTGATTGCTCTTTACTTGATATAGAGATCTCTTTGACAATTTCCAGAGCTTTTACAGAGCTATCTTTAATTGCAACAAGTGATTTTTCTACATCTATCGTAACTTTTACACCATTTTCTGCGAGCTCTTTCGATCTACGAATTTTCTCTCCAGTATCTTTGGCGGCAGAGGCACTTCTTTGAGCTAGACTTCTAACTTCTTCCGCTACTACAGCGAATCCTTTTCCAGCGTCTCCTGCTCTTGCAGCTTCAACTGCTGCATTTAGAGCAAGTAAGTTAGTTTGAAAAGCAATATCATCAATTGTTTTGACAATGTGTGCAGTTTCTTCGGCAGCAGATTTGATAGCATTCATGGCTTCGCTCATATCACGCATTTGAGAAACGCCACTTAGTGCACTGTTGCTTACCTCGTTTGAAATTATGTTAGCTTTATCGGCATTATTAGCATTGTTTTTAGACGAGCTTGCAATCTCTTGTACTGAAGCAGAAGTTTCTTCTAGTGAGGCAGCTTGTTCAGAAGCTCCCTGTGCAAGTGCTTGGCCGCTAGATGCAACTTGGCTTGCAGAAGATCCTAGATCGCTTGCTCCGCGTTCCAAGGCGGTGATTATATTTTGAAGTGGTTTAACTATTGATCTGCTAACTAGCCAGCCTAAAATAACTATAAATATTGAAAGAATGACACTTGCAAACATATTGGACTCTTTAGTTTGCTTTAATTCTGAAACAATCACATCCATATCTACATTTATCTTTTCGATTCCCGCACCAAGCAGAGGCTCGATGATATTAAATAAATTTTTAGAGAGAGAATCAAACTCTGTCATAGCTTTTCTACCTTCTTCTGGCGAAGTGCCAAAGGCAGAAATCACACGCTCTCCGTGTTCGCTTAACGTTAACATGGTTTTTTTGATATTTTCCAACTCACTATTATTATGAGAATTCAGCTTTTTAAGCTCATCAATTGTTACGTTAAATTTTTCAACGGATGTCTTTGCTTCAGTCAACTTTTCCTGTGCAGCATTTGGATTGCCAGCTAATCCAATAAGTGCAGCGTCTGAAATATTTTCTTGAAAGTGAGCTTCGTAAAGTTCTAATTTATTCTCTAATTGAACAGAAACCAGACTTGAGCTTTTTGTTTGTATTGCTAGATCGAGAGACCGATTAGCCAAAAAAATATTGTACCCTATAGATAATACATATAGAGAGATAAAAACTAAGTTAGAAAAAAGTAGTTTGTTTCTAACGCTTAAGTTACTTAAAAAATTCATGATCGATTCTCCCCAGGTTCTTCCAAGATTTTGACGAATTGGTGCAAAAATTGCTGATATACCTTTCATCGACACGGTCTTTAATAAAATCAAGATTAAAATGAGATTGTCTAAAGTAGTTGTTTTCGTTAGATTTTAAGGATCTCCAATGAAAAAAACATCATTTATATTACTGCTTGTCTTATTTTTAACCCCACTTTTTTTTCGAACATTTTTTGAATCAAAAAGACTAATAAGCGAAGCAAGAGAGTACAAAGCCGATAAAAACTACGATCTGGCAGTTGAAACTTACCGACAAGCAATTACATGGAAAGGACCTTTGGGTATCTGGGGTGCCGCTGCTGAAACTGAACTTAGAGATCTTATCGATTCGGGAGTTGTCCCAGATCTAGAAGATGCTAAACAAGAATTAAAAAGTGCCTTAAATGTTTCTAAGGTCTCACCGACAAAAAGATTACTTGTGGGAGTTTCACTTCTTTCTTGGATCTCATTTGTAATCTATTTAATTTTAGAATCTGCTCCATTAAAATTGAAGCAAGTTTTCATGCTTACTGGAGTATACCTATTTTGGTGTCTGGCACTTCTACTTTGAACTATTTAGATCACTCAAAGAAGACATATGCTTGAAATATCCACCGAGTCCCGAGATTGCAGTACCTGCGATTCCTTTATCTGTTGATTTTGCCGCTCGAATTAAAGCTTTTACACCATAGATCTCAGTTGAATCTTTTAAGCATAAAATTGATTCTTCAGCTAGGAGGCGATCGTCTTGGCCTTCAAAACTAAGTGTAGCAAAAAGTTCTTGGGCAATCTGAGATGAATTATTTTTAAGAGAGCACATTGCTTCATCTTTTAATTTACCAGGCTCTGAAGTTCTCACCGTACTAACCAAGGCTGCAATTGCAGTTGGATGGGTTGGTAATTTTAATGCTGAAGCAACGCAAGTTTTAATTTCAAGAGCTTCTTTAGGATCTAAGAGTATTTTTGCGAGATTTTTCTCAATCCACCGTTTATGTTTACTCTCTCCATCAAAAACAGAAAGAGTTTCAATGGCAGAAAATCTTAAATCCAAGGAGAGTCTTCTATTTTTTGCAATATTTAAAACTTCTCGTGCCACTTTAAAATCAGGATTTTCAAATACTGCGATACAGGCGAGTTCAACATTTCGCTGCCTTTTATCTAAAAATAAACGTCTAATCTGTTCAATATTCTCTTTATCTTGAGGTCCTTGGAGAGCCTTTGCACAACAAGTCAATGTCTCTTCGTTATTTGGAGTAACTTCTAGAGTTAAGTAAAGTTCAAGCATGGTTAAAATATTTTGTTTTTTTGGACATTGTTTTAATGCCTGTGCTGCAAGAGTTTTAAAACAAGAATTTTCTCCTTGGATGATTTCTAAAAGTTTTATTTGAGCACTTTCATTTCGGGTGCCTGAAAGTGAACTTATGAACTCTTGTATAATTGGTTCTCTTCTATTTGGATCGTCTAGCTCCAACTGAAGTTTTCGTATAAGAAATTCTTGTTATTCTTTTCGAGGATCTCTGGCGAGAGCTTTAATACAACTTCTAAGAACGTCTTCGCTTGTGGTTCTTTCGGCCAATGTGCAAATCTTTTCTGAATCGACTATCCAGTTTTTGCTTTTCGCAATTGCTTCTAGAGCTGCTAATTGAGCTTGGCGATTATTATTATCTAAAATATATGAAAGACGATTATGAACTGATTTATAAGGTGAATCGATTAGAATCCGAGCTAAATTGGAACTAAAAGAATTAATTTCAAGACTTTCAAGTTTTTTACATATTTCTAGTTCAATCTTTTCATCATGTGTTCCTGCAAGGCTTTCAATTGCATGGTTTTGACATATTTTATCAGGGCAAAAGAAAAAACGCTTAAGAGTTGCTTGGGCAAGGGGATCTTTTGTATGTCGAAGTGCTCGGAGTACATTTATTTCGTTAGTGTGAAGCTCCTCAGAAGAGAATCCAGCACCCAAACTAAAAGCTGTTGTAATGAAGGAAAAAAGATTACGTTTCGATTGTGGATGTATTGAATCTAATATTTGCAAAGCATTTTGATCGGTAACTCCTTCTAATGAACAAGCTGCTGTAAATCTGAGTTTATCTTTTAGGCCATGACTTGGGAAAGCATTCCTTTGCTCATCTTCCATTAAGGACTCTGCTAATTTCAGATTAGTTACCATTTTAGCAAGTGCCTGCTGCACTTCGGGCAATTTCCAACCCTTAAGACATTCCGCTGCAAGGATTCGTGTTTCGTAGTCCCTGCATCTATCGTTCATAATTTCAGTTAATTTATTTGCAAATTCTGGATCCGATCCTTTCTGTAATGCAGTAGCGATACCTTGATGAATAATGGGCGGTTCGTTTTTATTAAAAACTCCAAAAATTATGATTTTAGCTTTCTTATATTCAGCTAATAGAACTTCATTCTTGTAATTTTTATATTCCTGTTCAGAATATTCGGGGGTTTTAAATAAGTGGAATGATTCTTCGATCCAAGTGAGATCATGATCGTCAACATGTTCATTTTTAGATGAACCGTTGGAATATAAATATTTTTCAATTCTATTTTGAGGAACCCAATCAGGATCCGGACTCCTCTTTTCGAGCTCCGACATAAGGACGGGACTATAATTAAAAATACGATCTTAAGCTAACTGAGATATTGCTGCTTATTACTTAAGAATTTTGAAAAACCCCATTTAATGTGGTATCAAATTTGTATACCGTAGCTCTTTATAATCATATATTGCGTAATTTTTAAATCATTGTCCTCTTCAGTTATTCTATTTAATCAATAATTTCTGGCGAGGGTGGTGACAGGATCTTATCCGGCCCTCATTCATAACCCCTAATACCTCTTTGAAAGGAGGCGTCACATGTCGCAGGCTGCTATTGGTGTAGCACCTTCGGGTTGGCGAGAAAGGCGCAAAACCTTCTCGATCGTCTGTGCTTTCCTGTTCGCGATGACATCCCTGGTAATCCCGGGAATGGAATTGGATCCTTTGGCACTGAGCTTTGCATACGCTGCCTTAGGCTGCATTACTCTTGGAATCTTGTTGACCAAGAGGCTTGACGGGGAGAGCATTGGGAGTCGCATTTTTACCGTACTGTTCTTCTACGGTGGGATTGTTCCATCTTAGCTAGATTTTCTTGATAACCCTCCGGGTTAACTTAAATTTTTGAAAATGAAAATCACTATTTATTGTCCTTCCAGGGGGATATTAAATTTTAAATCCCTTGGCTTTTCGGCAAAGACTTTTGAAATTTAATATAAGAATAATTCTTATATTAAATTTCTAATATAGTTTCTATGAAACTCTTCCGATAACTATTTAAGTGGTTTTTTGATTGAATCAGTGTGTGTGGAGTAGCCCCCAAAAGTATTATTAATAATCTTGTTCCCAAATGAGATTATAAAACTTTTGTTTACCTCGCAGATGTATCAATAGGTAAGGGTTTTATGGTTGATTCTAATTTTCTAGTACCAAAAGAAGAAATGCCCCTATTAGGTCTCTCAATTCTTGTGGTTAATGAAGACATCGGAAATAGAGAGAGAGCCTCTAAACTTTTAGAAGAGTGGGGAGCCTTGGTAGATCGTGCCGATCAAGCAGTTGAAGCTGTTGAGGCGTTACGTCAAAAACCGTATCACTGTGTAATGATTGATGAGGAAGTTGCCTGCGCCGAATCAGAAGATATTTCCGAGCTTTTAAAAAACAAATCTAAAAATCATGGAACTATTGTCATCATTTCTGGCTCACTAATGATTACTCGTAATGAGGCAATCAATGCTGGGGCTGATGGTTATGTTGAAAAACCATTTAATGAAGAAGAGCTTCTTTTCTCAATGGTAAGTAGCCAAAAACAACATTAATACAAAAGAACAAAGTCCTTTCTTTATTGCAGTAGCACAATCTTTAGGTATTCTAGTAAGTCCAAATAGAACTTTCTGAATTCAATAATGATTATGACAACTGAATTATTCAATACCAAGATTTACGATTGCCTGGACTTTTAAGATTGAATTTCTCATTCTTTTCTGAGCTACCTTAGCGGATCTTGCATTTGTAACGCCTCTTAAAGATTTAATTAAGCTGTTCATTAAGGGTAGGCGATCTCCCACTGCCCAGTTTCTAAGATTGCTAAATCGTTTGATCAAGTCTCTAGCTTTCTTTTGTAACTTTGCAAGGTTTAGATCCTCTGCAAATTTTGGCAATAAAGATAGAGTTTTATTGCTGTCAATAAAAACATAGACTTTTGAAAATTCAATATATTTAATACCCGGAAACGAAGATAAATATTGTCGTGAATATGATGATTGAAGATCAACAAAAATAGATTCTCCAGTATATCCCTGTTCGCATGTTCCAGTTATTGGATTAACATAATTTGTTCCAGCAGAGATTATTCCTGCTAGACCAAAAAAACCTCCGTAATAACTGGCTAGGGGACCTCCAGAATCGCCACTACATGTTGATGAATCTGAAAAGATATGATCAGAAAGAAGACATCCATTGGCGTATCCATTTAAATAGATTGTGCTTCTACTGCCGCCTTCTAAATTAAAAGTGCCAGAATTTTCTGTAACCCCGTATCCAAAAGCATATAAACCATCACCGATACTCCACTGAAGATCTGTAATAATTGGCCAGGGAAGTACATCTGTTACAGGAGTTGAGAGAATTAAAACCCCAAGATCGAAACGATCGTTAGCATATTCAGCATTACCCAGAGGGTTCCATCGAGGATTGTAGGAGGCACTCTGTACTGAATATTCTTTACCCCCAACGATCACTACGAAATCGGAGACATTTCCAGAGGTAAAAAACACACAGTGTGCAGCAGTGAGAATTTCACGTTCCCCTACCAAAATTCCCGAGCAGCCATACCGATCGGGTGTTTCAATATAAGCAACTGAAGTTTGCCAAAGATTTGGCTGTGAGATTCCACCTAAAAGCTGAAGTGTAGATGGCTCAGAGAAGGAAACGGTAGGAAGAAAAAGATTTAGAAAAAACAAACTTAAAAGTAGTTTGGATTTAAAGCTGGTAATGAAACTTTTTTGCGAAGGCATGTTTGTGCAAAAATATAAATTGGTTTTTTGCATATTAAGCTTCTTAATTATCTAATCAATCATAATCAACGTGGGCATGGTTTTTTATATATATTTGACTAAAAGATTAGTCATTTCCAGGTTGGATTTTCCCCTCGTTTCAAGGTAGATTAACCTGCTATTTTGGTACTCCTTTTGACCTAATATTTATTCGTTTAGTAAATGTCGTAAGCTATGGAAAACAATACACAATCAATCTCCCCTGTATTTATAGAAGACGAAATGCGTCAGTCATATATGGATTACGCCATGAGCGTGATTGTTGGGCGTGCTTTACCGGATGTTCGTGACGGTCTAAAGCCAGTTCATCGCCGCATTGTATATGCCATGTTTAGTGAAGGTCTTCAGTCAAATAAAAAACATTCCAAATGCGCTGGTGTTGTAGGTGAGGTGTTAAAGAGACTACATCCTCATGGTGATGCTCCGGTTTATGAAGCCCTAGTTCGGTTAGCTCAGCCTTGGAATCTTCGTTATCCATTAATTGATGGTCAAGGAAATTTTGGATCTATTGATGGCGACCCAGCGGCAGCTTACAGATACACAGAATGTCGCATGACTGCCATCTCAGAGCAGTTATTAGAAGATCTTGGAAAAGAAACTGTAGATTTTATTCCAAACTTTGATGGTTCCAATATTGAACCAGTAGTTTTGCCGGCTGCCTATCCGAATCTTTTAGTAAATGGGTCTGATGGTATTGCAGTAGGTATGGCAACTAGAATGCCTCCTCATAATTTGACTGAAGTAATTTCAGGAACAATTGCTTTAATTGAAAATCCTGAGATCGATGTAGCTGGTTTAATGAAACATATTCCAGGTCCAGATTTTCCAACTGGGGGCATTATTTCTGGAAGAAGCTCAATTGTAAGTGCTTATTCAAATGGGCGTGGCGTTGTGCAAATGCGCGCCAAGGCAAGCATCGAAACTTTAAAGAAAAAATCTCGCGATTGCGAAGCTATAATTATTACTGAGATTCCTTATCAAGTTAACAAAGCTCGCCTAATCGAGAAGGTTGCGGATCTAGTTAATGATAAAAAAATTGAAGGTATTTCTAATATTCGAGATGAATCCGATCGTAAAGGAATGCGCGTTGTTTTTGAATTAAAGAGAGATGCTGATTCAGGTATTGTTCTTAATCAGCTTTTCAAATTGACTCCTATGCAGTCAAGTTTCGGAATTATCAACTTGGCTATCGTCGATGGTCGTCCAGTGGTGCTTTCCTTAAAACAGCTCTTGGGTCACTTCATTAATCATAGACGAGATGTGATTGTCCGAAGTACTCAGTACGATCTTCGAAAGGCATTAGAAAGAATGCATCTATTAGAGGGATTCAGGATTGCGCTGTTAAATCTTGATGCCGTTATTGATTTGATCAAGAAGTCTGAAACGCCAAAGGAAGCCAAAGATGGCTTGATGGCCAAGTATAAACTTTCAGATATTCAAGCCCAAGCAATTTTAGATTTAAGATTGCAAAAATTAACTGGCATGGAGAGATTGGCAATTGAGCAAGAGCATGCTGAGCTTGCCAAAGAGATCGATCGTCTTAATAGTATTTTAGCTGATAGTAAGAACGTTGATAAAATTATTGTAGATAGACTTGCAGAGATTAAGAGTTCTTATGGAGATGATCGTCGAACTGTCATTACAGATCAAGATTCAACAATTGAGATGGAAGATCTAGTTGAAGATGAAGAGATGGTCATTAGTATTAGCCATAAGGGCTACATCAAACGAACAGCAAGTACTAACTTTAAATCTCAAAAACGTGGTGGTAAAGGTGTCACTGGTGCTTCTACAAAGGATGAAGACTTTACGATCCATCTCTTTGTTTCATCAAATAAAGCCGATCTATTATTCTTTACTTCCAGTGGTAGGCTTCACTGGGTAAAAGTCTACGAGATTCCTGAAGCTTCTAGAATCGCTAGAGGCAGAGCTCTGATTAATCTTCTAAATTTAAAAGGCAGTGAAACAGTGACTGCTGTATTGCCAGTCAAGGAATACTCAGATTCTCAATTTGTCTTTATGACAACCAAGAATGGTTTTATTAAGCGCGTAAACCTTTCTGATTTCTCTCGTCCAAGACGGGGCGGAATTATCGCTGCAAATCTAGATGATGGGGATGCCTTGATTGGTGTCGGCATCACTAACGGTAAGAATGATATCCTTCTAGCAACTGCAAATGGAATGGCAATTAGATTTGCTGAAGAAGATGCTCGCGTAATGGGCCGAAATGCTCGTGGCGTAAGAGGTATAAGATTAGAGATGGATGATAAACTTGTCAGTATGACAGTGGCTTTCGCTGAAGTCTTAGTGCCTGAGAAAACAACTACTCCAGTGAAGACTGAAGAATCTTCCGAAGGTGGGGTTGAAGCGGTAAACATTGAAGTAGAAGAGAAGGAAACTTTATTTACTGTATGTCAAAACGGTTTCGGTAAGAGAACCAGACTTTCTGATTATAGATGTCAGGCTCGTGGCGGTAAGGGTGTAATTGATATTCAGACTGAAGGGCGAAATGGTCCAGTGGTAACTGCACATCTTGTTACGAACGATAAAGAAGCCATGCTTATTACTTCAGGTGGAAAACTTATCAGAATTAAAGCCAACGAGATTTCAGTTATTGGAAGAAACACTAGAGGCGTTCGTTTGATCGATCTTGATGAAGGCGAAGCAGTTTTAGCTTTTGCTCTTTTAGCTGAGAGAGATGAGGATGAAGTTGATCCAGTACCTGAGTAGACTTTATCCTTCTTAGCCATTGCACATAATCAAGTATAGGTTTGAATAAGGGGCGAAGCAGGATTCATAACGGTAAGGACTTATGAAAACCATTATAGAAATTGTGATCTCATATGTCTAAACGAATTGGAGTTTTGGGGCTTGGCAACTGGGGAACTGCTCTTGCCCAACACTTAGCCAGAAATGGCAATCATGTTATCGGTTGGGCTCGTGAGGCAGAAATTGTAGAAAGCATTTCTAAAAAAAATAGAAATTCATTTTGCTTTCCCGATCTTGAACTAAGCTCTAATTTTAAAGCCACATCTAATCTAAATGAGGCATTAAATTCAGAGATAGTTTTAATTGTTTTTGCCTCGCTAGCACTGAAAGAAATGGCTCCACTAATTAAAGTTAAAGATGGCACAGTGCTTGTTAGTGCCATTAAGGGACTTGAGGAAGAATCCTTACTAACTCCAATTGAATATATAGCCACTAAAGTAACAGCCAAAGCGTATTTTGCTTCACTGTCAGGGCCGAGCTTTGCAAAAGATGTGGTAATCGACAAACCTTGTAGTGTTGTGGCTGCTTGCCGGGATCATGCAACAGCTAAAATGTTAGCCGAACTTTTTTCTAACGGTAGATTTAGGGTTTATACATCTTCGGATGTTCTCGGAGTTGAGCTTGGTGGGGCTTTAAAAAATGTAATTGCTTTAGCCGCAGGTGTTTGTGACGGTCTGGGACTAGGAGATTCTGCTAGAACTGCTTTGATCACAAGAGGTTTAGCTGAAATAACACGCCTGGCTGTAGCTATGGGTGCTCAAGCTCAAACTCTTTCCGGACTTACTGGGCTTGGAGATTTAATCATGACGGCTACTTCGGCTTTAAGTCGAAATAGAACTGTGGGATTTAGATTGGGCCAGGGAGAAAAGTTATCCGATATCATCACATCTTTGGGATCTGTTGCTGAAGGTGTAAAGACTGCACCACTAGTACACAAGCTTTCTAAGAAATATAAAGTTGAAATGCCAATATCTGAACATGTCATAATGCTCTTAGATGAGAAATATACTGCAAAAGAGATGGTAAATATCATTCTATCCAGGCCACTTAAAAAAGAGTTCGAGTAGCTTGTGATCGCCTTTGAACTTCAGACTCAAATTCGTACACTTGTACAAGAAAAACAGTATCGTCGCGTGCGCGATAGCTTGACACCATTGGCTCCGATTGATGTGGCTGAACTTTTAAGAGGCTTAACTGGAGCAGAGAAGGCCATTGTCTTTAGAATTTTACCTAAAGAATTCGCTCGAGAAGTGTTCGAAGATCTCGAAGCTGAGGATCAAAAAAGTTTACTAGCTCCACTTGGGACTGAGCGTTTTACAGTTCTTTTAAATGAAATGGCAGCGGATGAAAGAACCGCAATGCTTGAAGATCTGCCACCTTTGGCAGCGCGCCAATTGGTAGCACTCTTGTCACGCGAAGAAAGAGAG
>Ga0163147_10002793_pt1 | contig 24224 bp, 46 predicted proteins | sample OliLakLV19MP6G1_FD_148597 | JGI IMG/M metagenome (GOLD analysis project Ga0163147, IMG submission 148597) | Freshwater microbial mat bacterial communities from Lake Vanda, McMurdo Dry Valleys, Antarctica- Oligotrophic Lake LV.19.MP6.G1 | ecosystem: Environmental > Aquatic > Freshwater > Lake >...
CATATAACTTGTTTCCATTGGTTAACAGCTTAAGTTTTCTTGCACCGATCCGACTAATAATCGCTGCTAGTTATGAATTTGCGATGTTTTTATATAAAAATCCATATAATTTTATTTAACTTGACCAACCATACTATCAGCAATCATACAAAGATTATTAATAATATTTGGATTAATTTTCTGAAGTTCTGGAATAATCTCAAATCGAATCTTTGATCTTAAATATTTTTCCACTTTTGTATTAGAAGGATCTTCGCTATATGGAATTTTAAATTTTTCAATATGCTTAGTAATTGTCTCCTTAGGAACCCTGATCATTGGTCGAAGAAGATCAAAAGACTTAGGTGGAATGACCCCTAAACACTGCGCGTTAGTACCCTTAATCATTCTCATCAATACAGTTTCAGCCCTATCGTTAGCATGGTGAGCTGTTACCAACCAATCAGCTCCAATTTCTAACTTTACCTGACGAATCACATCATACCGTGCATCCCTTGCCTGCTCCTGGATATTACCATGAACGTTAAGATGTACTTCTCGCTTGTAAAAAGGAACGTTAAGCATCTTCGCATAATCTGCCGCAATATCAATTTCAGCTTGCGCCTCATTGCGAAGATTATGGTTCACCCCAACAGCAGACAACGTATACTTAAACTCAGATTGCAAATGAGCCATAATCTGAAGTAGAGCCATCGAATCAGAGCCACCAGAAACGCAAAGAAGAAGATGAGAATTAGGTGCTAGTTTAATTTCTTTAGCCAGACATGAGGCAGTGAGTGTTTTAAAGGATGGTGGATGAATACGATTTGTTTGTGACAATTGTTTTCCGATTTTTTAATTTGTAGGCCGCCCCAGACTTGAACTGAGATCAACAAAATTATGAGTATTGTGCATTAACCAATTATGCTAACGGCCCGTACTGAAAGTTCTCACTCTAAAGTGTAACAACCTTGTAACACGTTTTGTGTTGGTTGTCAATTATTTTTTAATTATTTTACATGCTTCCATTTTCTTCCACAAATTATATCACTTATTGTACTTTTTGAAACACCAAACATTTTTTGAAAATCTTTACTTTTATATTTTATATTATAGTTTTTTTTAATAAATTTAACATCTTCTTCTGTTAGAATCGATGAAGAAATTTCCTCACCCCTTTTAATTAAATTAAACTTAATTGCGTGATCTGAATTTTCCTTATTGGTTACCCACTCAAGATTAGATACATTATTATTTAATTTATTTCCATCAATATGATTGACTTCAGGCTTATTAATTTCATTACTAATAAACTCATTAGCAACTAATCTGTGAATTTTAAAGGTGATGGCTTTGCCAAGTCTTCCTTCAGGACGCATGGTTATAACACTGTAACCTCCGCCTTTACTAATTTGTTGTTTTAATATTTTATTATTACTATTATTTTTAATTTGTCCTTCAGATGATATTGAATATTTACTTTTCAAAACAAGTATATTTTTCCATATTATCACGTTTTATTATTATGTTATAAAATAATCTTCTCGACAAATTAACAACTGCCAGCTCTCAGTTTCTACACTCCTTATACCGCCGACCCATCTGCTTGTCAAACTGTATTTTGAGTTATTTTTTTCTTTTTCTAAGTTAAAGATCGTAAGATATATAGATTTTTATATGAAACACGATCGAATTAAAGAAGTTATAGGCTCTAGTAAAAGTTACACCGAAATTATTAATAAATTAAATATGGAATTAAATTTTAAAAATTATGAATATTTAATAAGCTATACATTAGCTAATAATATTTCAACTAAACATCTTGGTGATGGTGGTAAAAAGAGAAAATATAAAGTTTTAATTAATGAAGTTTTTATTATAAATAATAAAAAAGAATCTAATATAGTTAAAACACGTCTTTTAAATTACGGAATAGTTGAGAATAAATGTAGTATTTGCAATATTATAGATTGGCAGAATATCAAAATAGCATTACATTTAGATCATATAAACGGTATAAATACTGATAACCAACTTAATAATTTAAGATTACTATGCCCAAATTGTCACTCTCAAACAGATACTTTTAGATCTTTAAATCGTGATGATGTTAAAAATAAAATTACTTATACTTGTTTAGATTGTCAGAAAGAAATTACTTCAGGTGTAATTAGATGTAATAGCTGTAATGGCCTACATAAAATTGGCAAAAGGTAAAAATGAGTTATGATAAATGGATAAAAGAAAAGTTAGAAGAAGCTGTTAAAAAATCTATTAATTATAGAGAAATAATAGAGGCTATGGGAGGGAATCCTGGGCCATCAACGTATAATACACTTCATAGAAATATTGCTAAATATAATATATCAACTGGGCATCTTACCGGCTGTGCTAGAGGCCCTAGTAATGTATTAACAAAAGAACAATTTGAAAAAAAATTAATAGAAAATAGCACACCTTATTTTAATTCTATTAGAAAAAGTTTGCTTACTTATAATTATTTTGCTTATGAATGTAATATTTGCAAAGTTATTGATTGGGTTGGTAAACCATTAAAATTAGAATTCGATCATATTAATGGTTTACGAACAGATAATAGACTAATCAATCTACGATTACTATGCCCGAATTGCCATTCTCAAACGGAAACTTATTGCGGAAGAAATGCCAAGTATGAAGAGCGTGCTAAAATTAAATGTATTGATTGTGATAAAATCATCACCGAAGGGCTTCGCTGTAAGCCTTGTCATGGTGTAACAAAAATTAATAAAAAAACAAAAATTAATTGGCCAACAGTAGATGAATTAAATGAGATGCTTAAAACATCTAGTTACTTATCTGTTGGACGAAAACTTGGTGTATCAGATAATTCTATTAGAAAACATATTAAACAAATGAATAGATTAAAAAAGCTAACTATTATTTAACTTTTTATTGTCTCAACTTGATACATAACTTTAGCATCACCAGATCGTATAGTCAATATCTTTTATTGAATAAATTGTTCCATTAGCTATTTTATGTCACTATTTATTTAATAATTATCATTAATAATGTCACGAATATCTTCATAAAGAGGCTCTGGCCAGTGTTTTTTGCGTGAAGCAAAAATTGAAATATTATTTTCCGAGTTACTCTTTCGTTCATTAAACCTTGAAATTAATTCAAGCCTCTCTCTTAAAGAGCAGCTTTTCCAATATTCAACCATAGCATTTTCTTCTTTATCAGAAAAATCAATACTATCAAGTACAGGATAGTCAGCTAATGAATCTTCAGTTGTGTTACCAAGCAGCTCAGCATTGGTTTCAGGCTGAATAATAATAATTTCAAACCACCCATTGGCCCAATGACCAAACCTACAAATTTTCCAAGTATTAGTTTTACACTTTAATGTAAGCTCTTGAACAAAAACGTCCCAATTTGATTTGGCAAGCAGACCACTATCACGATTATGAGCCACAGGAGCTACTAGCCATGTTTGCTTGTCATCAAGGCCCATTCCTTTTTGGTCAAATTGAGTAGGTGAAAATTCAGAATAAGTACGCATATTTTTTCTTTCAATGAACTAATACCTACATCATAGCGCAATATGCCAGCATGTCAATTTGTTAATAAATTAAATTACTTAATTTTACGATCAATGCTTCGAAGAGATTCTGCAATAGATTCAAGAGAACGCACAACAGATGTTTCTCCATCCCAAGCTGAAGCTTTTTTTACTTGAGTAATATAGCCACACATAAAGCAAATGATGCACAACAAAATTATATTAACAATGCTTAATTTCTTCATATTTATCAATCCTGGTATAATCTTTTAGTTTGATATTTATATTCTAAACCATATAAATTAGTTAAACTATTAAATTCAGAAATTCGTTCTTTGGCAATATTAAAGTGTGCTCTTAATAAGAGTAACTCATGCAAATCAAGATCTGAATTACCTTTAATATTATTACAAATGCTACACATAGTTTGAAGATTATCTAAGTTATCAGATCCTCCTTTTGATTGAGGAATAATATGATCTTGAGTCATAAGAATATCTTCACCATATTCTTCTGCAAACAAATTTAATTCCGGCTCTTTAACTATAAGAGTTTGACCAAATTTGTTTTGTATATTTTCTCTTACCTTAAGAATAAACTTTTTACCAATTATTCCGCAACACTCACACACTAAAGATCTGTTGAAAACACGAAACCTAGTGGATCCGAAACGAATATTGTGCCCATGAAATTCAGTCTTTTTTTCTGACGAACTTTCATGAACCTGACCCAATACTTCCTCTACAGAATATGTGCCAACTATTACTACTTTCATTTAATCTTAATAATCTTTTCAACTTGTTGTTTTTGAACTCGATAATGTTTTCCGCTTTTACGAACAATTAAGTTATTTCTTCGTGCATAGATATATTCTCCGCACCACTCTTCGGAAATATAAACTAAATCATTTAATTGTAATTTTTCAATTTGACATTTTAAATCAGCAACGGATTTACAACGTTCACGCCAATCTTTATTTTGTACTGGCGCTTTATCCAAAATGCTATTAGGACAATTATAATAATAAGGCCCTTCTGATTCTGAGATATTTTTCGATTGCCAACAGCCTTTATTACTCTCTAAAAGATAAACAATAATGACTGGGAAATCATCATCGCTTTCTTTGACCAAACACCACATCTCTTTATCAACAACTTTATACTTTAAGAGAGCATTACCAATTTGACTTTTAATCTCATCAATAAATTGCTTCTTAGTTTGTTTATAAGTATTACAATTCCAGCCCATATTAAACCTCACTCATCATGATGATCACGATTGGAACCATCAAACATGTTAGCAATTTCTGCTGACATGTCAAAGAGCAATTCTGGGATCTCAAAGTCATCTCCATCATAAAGTTGGAACTCTGCGCAAGCATCTTCAGCCAACTTAGTTGCATTAACTTCTTGGCATTCATCAAAATAACTGTTTACATTATCCTTCATCCACTTACGAATAGCCTGTTGATTACTATTAGTCATGATAATTATTTCTTGTTATAACGACGCTTGATATCTGGAATAATATTTTCTAAATTAGTTGCTTCAAGCCAGACAGGCATATTAATAGATGATACCTCGTACAGAAAATTGTTTAGGGCACTCATCGCTACCTGTTTAGCATTTAACTTATGATCCGTAGAGATGATAATAAACTGGCCCTTAAGAAACTTACTATCGGCCAAACCTCGTGCTCGCTTTTTGTTGAACTGATCCATGAAACTGCAAAATGAAAAGCTTACCTGATAAGTGTGCGTGCCAACGGTTTCCTTTGCTGGACGAACAATGCGCATACAAATCTTCCCATTGCCAAATTTATGATCTTTATTTTCACCCCTAACTACAGCTAGACGTTGATACAAATGATCTTTCTCACTCCGATCAACAGAAGACATAATCTTCTTCTGATATTCAGTTTGAACAATATGATTAGGAACAAGTACAGTGAAATAACTATAAATAACTTCTGACATTTTAATAAATTCTTTCTGCTGATCTCTTCAGCTACAAACACAGTAACACATTTTGGCAAGGAGTCAAGGGCTCGTAGGCGATTATGTAATTATTTTATCAACTTGTGCGCCGCAAGTTCAGCATTGATTTGCGATACTCTTCACTATGTTTTCTTTTTGGGTAAATAAATTTATTCATAACATGAAAGATTTTTATTCATGACTTTTGCCGCCATAACATATAGGTAAGCATCTTCAGGAGAATAATCATAATTTTCAACCAGCTTTTTAATCAGATCTTTTGGTGAAATATATTGAAGAAGCATAAGTATTTGGTTAATTTTTCTTGGGAATGTTTCCGAATCAAGTTTATTATTCATACTTCTATGTATCCTCTAAAGGTTAAACTTATTCTCTCCCCACACTTAAATGATGCTTTGGGAATACGATGCTGCCATGCATCCTGCATACCAGGATGCATTAAACACAAGCTACCATTACCAAGAGTTAAACGCTCAGTATCTTCTGGTTTAGGATTTTCTTTTGGGCGAAACCAAATCTCACGTTCTACTCCCAAGCTAATGATTGCAATATCACGATTATCATCCATCTCAGGAGAATCATCTGAATGCCATCCAAGCTGATCTAATTGGTTGAGATAAAGATTAAGGAAGCAAACCTCAAATTTACACTTAACAATTTCTTCCAAATCTCTGCGCATTTCAAGAATAGCTGGGTGCCATGGGCGTGGTTGATATAGCCTCTCACCTTTACCTACGCCATAAACATAATCCTTAGGAAAATCATTACAGTAATATTCTTGACGAGGAGCATCGCGCTTTTCCCATTCAAGATCATTAAACAAACTATTGAAAGCTTTTGTAGGATCTTTAATAAACTTTGGTTCATATGTGATAGGAGATTTTAAAAAGTAATCCATATAATTCTTTGTTCCAACTTATTTATAAAATTTAAATACTATGTTACTTACCTATTCTCTTCTATCTGCAAAATAATTAAATAGTTCTTTACTCCTTAGATAAATCAATCAAAACCAGTTTACCATCAACCTCTTCTAATATTGGTTTAAGCATTGCTGCCTTCATCAGATCAATAGTATCACTTAAATCACGCGCTGTTGAACCCAATGGTGTTTCGGCGGACTCAATCCAACTTTCAATTTTTTTACTTTGTTTGTTGTAATAAACCTCATGAATTTGAAAAACATACGGCTCCTTGAAAGGAGGTTTAGCACCATTAGCCGAACGAATTACACGATAATTCCATGACATTATTTATCTTTAATTAATATCAATGTAAAATTTCATCTTCACTATCATCTTCAATCTCCACATCAAGATCTTCATCATCTTGATCGTTAAGCTGAGATGTATCCATAACTCGATTATCAGGAACAATAGCCTCTACAGTAACTCCTGCTGCTGACATTGAAGCTAAATCTTTTTGCACTCGAACCTTCTTGCGTTCTAATTTTGCTGCATCAGCTTCTGCCCTAGAAGCCTTCGAAGCAGAAACGGCACCTTTGCGAACCAAACCACCAGTTCGACCTCGTGAACCTTCAAAATCAGAAAGTTCACCGAGCGCCAACAAAGCGTCAATTACGCGCAAACCGCTACTAGTAGCAAGTACTTCTCCATCATTTCGAATAACCTCTAATCCCAAAGCATCAGCAAGAGCGGCACGAGTACAAGACACTCCACCTTCAGTTTTTTCGGTTAGGGTTTTGCGCACATTACTTAAAAACTCACTGTTAAATACATTACTCATTTAAATTTACCTTAGTTAAAAACTCACCGTTAAATACATTGCTTATTTAATTTACCATTAATCACTACACACAGGATAAAACAATTATATATTTATTATACTTATTTTAATAATTATATTATTATGTTTTGCTCCAGACCCTGGACTCGAACCAGGAACCCCGAAGTTATCTTTCGGTCTCTAGAATTGAACTAGAAAAAGGCTTTAAACCTTAACCAACACAGCTTCGTGCTCTGCCATTGAGCTAGTCTGGAATAGACTTCACACCACTTCATTCACTACAACCACTATCATACAACATTCACACCAAAAGTCAAGCACTATCTTCTGAACTTTACGCGCTTCTCAAGCATTTTCTTTTTTTCATCAAAATCACAACCACTCTCTGATTCTAGAAACTGCACAAATTTCACACTTTTATTACATTTATCAATAAAGTCTTGAGAGACTTTAGATAAGCAGAAATCTTCGGAACATTGGTTATACATGATAATACCAACCAGTTCTGAACTGGTATATTTTGATATGCTCTCGATAGTTTTTTTAAATGTATTACCTGTTTCCATAAAATCATCAATAAAAATATATGATTTAGAACCGATCACACCTTCAAACGAACCATTAAAATGACCCCTTGATGTCCTTACATGCATTAGATTTAGACTAAGACTAACAGATAAAGGATAAGCATATGCGGCACCAGAAGAACCACGGAAAGCAATTGAATCGAAACAATATTCTTTCTTTAATTCTTTTACTTTTTTTGTAACTAATTTAATTGACTTTTTATATTTTTCAATATTATAAATAGTATCAAGGTAGTGAGAGTTATGTTGCATAATTTATTCTACCCAGTAAATCCAAAAAGGTTTGCCACTCATATTAATTAATGATGTCATATTAAATTTATTAATTTTTTCTAAAAGATCTAATTTATTTAAACACTCAATTTTTTTATTAAAACGTTCTCCAGTAGGAAGATACATAAAGTGATATTTAAATTCAATCATAATTTATCCAGTATTTTTTTTAATTGCCCGTTCAATACAAATCTTCTTCCATTCAGGCACAGACTTGTGTTGATGATTATTTTGTATTTTTATCAATTCTTCAAGTGAAGCGCTAACAACTTTAGCAATAAAGTCACGGTCCTTATCATTTGTTTGTGACATATCTCAGTTTCAATACTAACTACACTAGCATAGCCTAGAAGGCACGTCAAGGTTAATCGTCAAAGTCATGGGCGAAACTGCTTGAATCAGCATAACTAAAAATTAAATGCTTTACGTATTTTTCGTTATCAAATGAGATAGTAACTTTGTTTGTATTTTACCAATCCTTATAACTGCTAATATCAATTTCTTTACCACAATCGCACTTAACTTTAACTATTACACCAATACCGGTTGGTGTAAAACAGTAAGTAAATTGTCCGCCAATAGCTGCTTTGTAATTATGGTTGTGCTTTAGTTTCCAAGCATCAATTTTTAATAATTCTTTATGTGTTAAAGTAAACATATTAAACTTTTTTTTCAACAACAGCAATTTTATACAGCTCTTCTGTTCGTAATTCTTTAGGAAAAAACTCTAATGCATCACTGTTTCTACGAACAGCAATTTTACACAGATCTTCTGTTATGAATTCTTTAGGTATATACATTAATGTATAACCGTTTTGACTGACAGCAATTTTACATAACTCTTCTGTTAAAAATTCTCTAGGTACATATCTTAATGCATAACCACTTTGACTAACAGCAATTTTACATAATTCTTCTGTTCGTAAGTGCTCAGGTACAAATCGTAATGCTTGAGCATTTTCCACAACAGCAATTTTACATAACTCTTCTGTTCGTAATTCTTCAGGTACCAATCGTAATGCTTGAGCATTTTCAATAATAGCAATTTTATGCAGCTCTTCTGTTATCAATTCTTCAGGTACATATTTTAATTGTGTACCATCTTTACAGGTAAGTTTCTTGTAATTATTATTATCTTTCATATCATTTCAATTTCTTGTTTTAAATGTTCAGGTACATAACGTAAAGCTTCTTTATCTTGATTAAAAGCAATTTTACAAATTTCTTCTGTTCGTAATTCTTCAGGTACATATTCTAATGCATAACTATATTGACTAACAGCAATTTTACACATATCTTCTGTTTTCAATTCTTCAGGTACATATCCTAATGCCCAACCACTTTGACTGACAGCAGTTTTACATAAATCTTTTGTTCTCATTTTTTCAGGTATAAATTGTAATGCCCAACCACTTTGACTGACAGCAGTTTTACATAAATATTTTGTTCTCATTTTTTCAGGTATAAATTGTAATGCAAAACCATTTTGAATCACAGCAATTGTACACAGTTCTTCTGTTATGAATTCTTTAGGTACCAATCGTAATGCTTGAGCGTTTTCCACAACAGCAATTTTATATAATTCTTCTGTTTTTAATTTTGTACCATCTTTATCGGTAAGTTTCTTATAATTATTATTATCTTTCACATTATTTCCATTTCTTTTTTAAATGTTCAGGAATAAAGCGTAAAGCTTCTTTATTTTGACTGATAGCAATTTTACATAATTCTTCTGTTATCAATTCTTCAGGTACATATTCTAATGCATAACTATATTGACTAACAGCAATTTTACAAATTTCTTCTGTTTTCAATTCTTCAGGTACATATTGTAATGCCCAACCACTTTGACTTACAGCAGTTTTACATATCTCTTCTGTTCGTAACCATTTAGGTACAGAACGTAATGCCGAACCATATTTACTAACAGCAATTTTATATAATTCTTCTGTTAAAAATTCTTTAGGTACAAATCGTAATGCTTGAGCATTTTCCACAACAGCAATTTTACATAACTCTTCTGTTCGTAATTCTTTAGGTACCAATCGTAATGCTTGAGCATTTTCCACAACGGCAATTTTATATAATTCTTCTGTTTTTAATTTTGCAGGTACATATTTTAACTGTGTACCATCTTTACAGGTAAGTTTCTTATAATTATTATTATCTTTCATATCATTTCCATTTTGTGTGTTAAATGTTCAGGAACAAAGCGCAAAGCTCCTTTATTTTCACCAACAGCAATTTTACACATCTCTTCTGTTCGTAATTCTTCAGGTACAAAATATAATGCCCAACCATCTTGACTAACAGCAATTTTACATAATTCTTCTGTTCGTAATTCTTCAGGTACATCACCTAATGCACTGATATTTTGATTTATAGCAATTTTACATATCTCTTCTGTTCTCATTTTTTCAGGTACATAATATAATGCCGAACCATCTTGACTGACAGCAATTTTACATATCTCTTCTATTAAAAATTCTTCAGGTACATATCTTAATGCATGACCGCTTTGATTAACAGCAATTTTACAAATTTCTTCTGTTTTCAATTCTTCAGGTACATATCCTAATGCCCAACCACTTTGACTTACAGCAGTTTTACATAAATATTTTGTTCTCATTTTTTCAGGTACATATTCTAATGACCAACCACTGTGACTGACAGCAGTTTTACATAAATATTTTGTTCTCATTTTTTCAGGTATAAATTGTAATGCTTTACCAAGTTTACCGACAGCAATTTTACATAACTCTTCTGTTAAAAATTTTTCAGGTACATGTAGTAATGCTTCACCCTCTTGATTGACAGCAATTTTACATAATTCTTCTGTTATAAACTCTTCAGGTACCAATCGTAATGCTTGAGCATTTTCAATAATAGCAATTTTATGCAGCTCTTCTGTTATCAATTCTGCAGGTACATGTTGTAATTGTGTACCATCTTTATCGGTAAGTTTCTTATAATTATTATTATCTTTCACATCATTTCCATTTCTTTTTTTAAATGTTTAGGAACAAATCGTAAAGCTTCTTTATTTTGACTGATAGCAATTTTACAACTTTCTTCTGTTCGTAAATGTTTAGGTACATAATCTAATGCTAAACCATTTTGGCTAATAGCAGCTTTACATAATTCTTCTGTCCGTAATTCTTCAGGTATCAATCGTAATGCTACACCATCTTGACTAACAGCAATTTTGCATAATTCTCCTGTTATCAACTTTTCAGGTACAAACTCTAATGCCTCACCATCTTGACTGACAGCAATTGTACATATCTCTTCTATTAAAAATTCTTCAGGTATATACATTAATGCATAACCACTTTGACTAACAGCAATTTTACATAACTCTTCTGTTCGTAAGTGTTCAGGAACATATCTTAATTTAACACCATTTTTACCAACAGCAATTTTACATAATTCTTCTGTTATAAACTCTTCAGGTACATATTGTAATGCCCAACCACTTTGACTAACAGCAGTTTTACACAGTTCTTCTGTTATGAATTCTTTAGGTACCAATCGTAATGCTTGAGCATTTTCAACAACAGCAATTTTATACAATTCTTCTGTTATCGATTCTTTAGGTACATATTTTAATTGTGTACCATCTTTATCGGTAAGTTTCTTGTAATTATTATTATCTTTCATATTATTTACATTTTGCGTTTTAAATGATAGGGAACCCAGCTTAAAGCACAACCTGTTTCACTTACAGCAATTTTACATAACTCCTCTGTTCTCATTTTTTTAGGTACAAATAGTAATGCCTCGCCATTTTTACTAACAGCAATTTTACATAATTCTTCTGTTTTCAATTCTTTAGGTACATAATATAATGCTAAACCATTTTGGCTAACAGCAATTTTGCATAATTCTCCTGTTATCAACTTTTTAGGTACATATTGTAATGCATAACCATTTTGACTGACAGCAATTTTACATAATTCTTCTGTTATAAACTCTTCAGGTATCAATCGTAATGCTTCGGCGTTTTCAACAACAGCAAATTTATACAATTCTTCTGTTATCAATTCTACAGGTACATATTTTAATTTTGTACCATCCTTACCGGTAAGTTTCTTATAATTATTATTATCTTTCACATTATTTCCATTTCTTTTTTAAATGTTCAGGAATAAAGCGTAAAGCTTCTTTATTTCGACTAACAGCAATTTCATATATCTCTTCTGTTTTCAATTCTTCAGGTACACATACTAATGCCAAACCATCTTGATTGACAGCAATTTTACATAATTCTTCTGTTATCAATTCTCTAGGTACACGTTTTAATGCGTAACCATTTTCAACAACAGCAATTTTACAAATTTCTTTTGTTCGTAAGTGTTCAGGTATATATTGTAATGCTAAACCATATTTGATGACAGCAATCTTACACATTTCTTCTGTTTTAAAATCTTCAGGTACATAATATAATACTTGACCATTTTTACCAACAGCAATTGTACATATCTCTTCTGTTAGTAATTCTCTAGGTACAAATCGTAATGCGTAACTATTTTCAAAAACAGCAATTTTACAAATTTCTTTTGTTCGTAAGTGTTCAGGTACATAATCTAATGCTAAACCATTTTTATTAACAGCAATTTTACATAACCCTTCTGTTATAAACTCTTCAGGTACCAATCGTAATGCATCACTATTTGCAACAATAGCAATTTTACATAATTCTTCTGTTATCAATTCTGCAGGTACATGTTGTAATTGCGTACCATCTTGAGTGAGAAGTTTCTTATAATTATTATCTTTCATATCATTTCCATTTTGTGTGTTAAATGTTCAGGAATAAAGCGCAAAGCTCCTTTATTTTCACCAACAGCAATTTTACACATCTCTTCTGTTCGTAATTCTTCAGGTACATATCTTAATGCATAACCACTTTGACTAACAGCAACTTTACATAACTCTTCTGTTATCAACTCTTTAGGTATCCATCGTAATACATAACCATTTTGACTAACAGCAGCTTTACATAATTCTTCTGTTTTTAATTCTTCAGGTATAAATCGTAATGCTTCAGCGTTTTCAACAACAGCAACTTTATACAGCTCTTCTGTTATGAATTCTTTAGGTACATACATTAATGTATAACCGTTTTGGCTGACAGCAATTTTACAAATTTCTTCTGTTATGAATTCTTTAGGTACATACATTAATGTATAACCGTTTTGGCTGACAGCAATTTTACAAATTTCTTCTGTTAAAAATTCTTCAGGTACATGTAGTAATGTACCACTATTTTGACTTATAGCAATTTTACACAACTCTTTTGTTCTCATTTTTTTAGGTATAAGTTGTAATACCAAACCATCTTGATTGACAGCAATTTTACATAATTCTTCTGTTATAAACTCTTCAGGTACCAATCGTAATGCTTGAGCATTTTCAACAACAGCAATTTTATACAATTCTTCTGTTATCGATTCTTTAGGCACATAATGTAATACATAATTATTTTCACTAACATGTTTCTTATAATTATTATTATCTTTCACATTATTTCCATTTCTTGTTTTAAATGTTCAGGGATAAACCATAAAGCTCCTTTATTTCGACTAACAGCAATTTTACACAGTTCTTCTGTTCGTAAGTGCTTAGGTACAAATTGTAATACACAACCATTTTGACTGACAGCAATTTTACACAGTTCTTCTGTTATGAATTCTTTAGGTACATAATCTAATGCGTAACTATTTTTATTAACAGCAACTTTACATAAATCTTCTGTTATCAACTCTTTAGGTATCCATTGTAATACATAATCATTTTGACTGACAGCAGTTTTACATAAATCTTCTGTTAAAAATTCTTCAGGTACATATTGTAATACACAACCATTTTGACTGACAGCAATTTTACATAATTCTTCTGTTATAAACTCTTCAGGTATCAATCGCAATGCTTCGGCGTTTTCAACAACAGCAATTTTATACAATTCTTCTGTTTTTAATTCTGCAGGTACATATTTTAATTGTGTACCATCTTTACCGGTAAGTTTCTTATAATTATTATTATCTTTCACATTATTTCCATTTTTTGTTTTAAATGACGAGGAACAAATTGTAATGCATAACCTGTTTCACTTACAGCAATTTTACATAACTCCTCTGTTCTCATTTTTTCAGGTACATAACATAATGCACCACCGTTTTGACTAACAGCAGCTTTACATAATTCTTCTGTTTTTAATTCTTCAGGTACATATTCTAATGCATAACTATATTGACTAACAGCAATTTTACAAATTTCTTCTGTTCGTAATTTTTTAGGTACAGAACGTAATGCATAACTATTTTTACCAACAGCAATAGCAATTTTAAATAAATCTTCTGTTAGTAATTCTTCAGGTACATGTAGTAATGCATAACTATTTTTACCAACAGCAATTTTACATAATTCTTCTGTTATAAACTCTTCAGGTACACAACATAATGCCATACCATTTTGACTAACAGCAATTTTACATAACTCTTCTGTTAAAAATTTTTCAGGTACATGTAGTAATGCTTCACCATCTTGATTGTCAGCAAATTTACATAATTCTTCTGTTATAAACTCTTCAGGTACCAATCGTAATGCTTCGGCGTTTTCAACAACAGCAATTTTATACAATTCTTCTGTTTTTAATTCTTCAGGTACATAAGGTAATACATAATTATTTTCACTGACATGTTTCTTATAATAACTGTAATCTTTCATATCATTTACATTTTTTGTTTTAAATGATCAGGTACAAGTCCTAATACGCAAATTATATTACCATTTTTGCCAACAGCAATTTTACATAATTCTTCTGTTCGTAAGTGTTCAGGAACATATCTTAATTCGGTGCCATTTTTGCTAATAGCAATTTTACATAATTCTTCTGTTAAAAATTTTTCAGGTACATGTTGCAAGGTATGATTAAATTTAGTAATAACGATTTTAAACAGCTCTTCTGTTTTCAATTCTTCAGGCACATAGTATAATGCAAGGCCATATTGACCAACAGCAATTTTACACATTTCTTCTGTTTTCAATTTTTCAGGTACATAATATAATACTTCACCACTTTGGCTGATAGCAATTTTACATAAATCTTTTGTTTTCAATTCTTTAGGTACATATTGTAATGCATAACCACTTTGACTGACAGCAATTTTACAAATTTCTTCTGTTTTTAATTCTTTAGGTACAAAATATAATACACAACCACTTTGATTGACAGCAATTTTACATATCTCTTCTGTTCGTAATTTTTTAGGTACATATTTTAATGCATAACCATGCTGAACAACAGCAATTTTACACAGTTCTTCTGTTGGTAATTCTTTAGGTATAAACTCTAATGCTAAACCGTTCTCAACAATAGCAATTTTACACAGCTCTTCTGTTTTCAATTCTTCAGGTACGCATGCTAACGCTAAACCATACTTACCAATAGCAGATTTACACAACTCTTCTGTTCTTAATTTTTTAGGTACATATTGTAATGCGTAACCATTTTTACCAACAGCAATTTTACATAATTCTTCTGTTCGTAACTCTTTAGGTACATAACATAATGCTTCACCGTTTTGGCTAACAGCAATTTTACAAAACTCCTCTGTTTTAAATTCTTGAGGTACATAATTTAATTGTAATCCGTCTTTATGAATAGCAATTTTACATAACTCTTCTGTTAAAAATTCTTTAGGTACATCATGTAATACATAATTATTTTCACTGACATGTTTCTTATAATAACTGTAATTTGTCATATCATTTACATTTTTTGTCTTAAATTATCAGGCACAAACCGCAAAGCTTCTTTATCTTCATTAAAAGCAATTTTACAAATTTCTTCTGTTTTCAATTCTTCAGGTACATATTCTAATATCCAACCATCTCGACTAACAGCAATTTTACATAACTCTTCTGTTAAAAATTCTTTAGGTACATAAGGTAATACATAACCATTTTGACTAATGGCAATGTTACATAGCTCTTCTGTTCTTAATTTTTCAGGTACAAATCGTAATGCACCACCGTTTTTACGAACAGCAATTTTACAAATTTCTTCTGTTCGTAAGTGCTCAGGTACAAAATCTAATGCTGAACCATATTTGATGACAGCAATCTTACACATTTCTTCTGTTTTAAAATCTTCAGGTACATAATATAATACTTCACCATTTTTACCAACAGCAATTTTACATAATTCTTCTGTTCTTAATTCTTCAGGTACACGTTTTAATGCGTAACTATTTTCAAAAACAGCAATTTTACAAATTTCTTTTGTTCGTAAGTGTTCAGGTATATATTGTAATGCTAAACCATTTTTATTAACAGCAGCTTTACATAACTCTTCTGTTAAAAATTCTTCAGGTACATAATATAATGCATCACTATTTTCAACAATAGCAATTTTACATAATTCTTCTGTTAGTAATTCTTTAGGCACATAGCGTAATGCATGACCGTTCTTACTAACAGCAATTTTACATAATTCTGCTGTCCTCAATTCATCAGGTACACAACATAATGCAATACCATTTTGACTGACAGCAGTTTTACATAAATCTTCTGTTAAAAATTCTTCAGGTACATAAGGTAATACATAACCATTTTGACTGACAGCAATTTTACACAGTTCTTCTGTTATGAATTCTTTAGGTACCAATCGTAATGCTTGAGCATTTTCCACAACAGCAACTTTATATAATTCTTCTGTTTTCAAATTATTAGGTACAAAATATAATGCGCAACCATTTTCACTAACAGATTTCTTATAATTATTATTTTTCATATCACTTACATTTTGTGTTTTAAATGATCAGGTACATAGTGTAATAAACCATTGTTTAGGCTAACAGCAATTTTACATATCTCTTCTGTTCGTAAGTGCTCAGGTACATATTTTAATGCAGCACCGTGTTTACTAACAGCAACTTTACACAAATCTTCTTTTTTTAATTCTTCAGACATATATTGCAACACAAGATTTTCTTTATAATTTACCATATAATTTTTCAATTAAATTTAAACGTATCATGATTTTGATCGAAAACATATTACCATTTTCAACCAAAAACTTCATAAAAAGGATGTGTTTTATTATCATTAAAATAAACTTGAATAAATAAATTATTCCAATAAAATTTTATTTCCTTCTCGATCATAATACCTATCATTTTCATCATGCGTTAATACGGCAACAACTTTTTCATCCATAAGTCTGGATATTTGATCACCGTTGTAATAAAGAATTATTCAAACCTTTTCCTTCTTTGTATTGTCTAATGCCTGACGCAACGCAACAAACCATGGACCAAAACCACCATTAGGAAGCGCAACTAGATAACACCCTCGATTCTCTCCATAAGAAAGAAAAGGTTCAATTTGTTCACTCAACTGTTTATTGTTCATCTATTAAAAACTTTCGTATGTTAATTTAATCTTACGGTCCAATTTAATTGTAGTGTAGTCTTAATTCTGTAAACACGTTCCTCGGCGCCGATCTCGACTCTTTAGACCCACATAAAGCATCTTGGTCCAAAACCTATGCTCTCCATGCTGCCTGCTCTGCCTTGAGCTACTGGTCCACTTCAGCGTTCGGTTCAGAAATTTTGTTTCGTAATAAATATACTACAATTATTCTAAAGTACAAGTCAAATTAGGAGTCAAATATCTTTTTCCATTTTCGTTAGTGACCCAACCTTTTGCTGCCATTTTTTCCCAACATATTTTAGCAGAATCGCTCTGTAAACTTGATGCTCTCAGTTTTAATCCGAACTTTGCTGCGAGCTTAGATCCTTCAACATAAAGCTTAGTCCCAATACCTTGCTGCCTAAATAAATTATCAACGATAATATAGTCAACATATGGAGTGTTAACCTGATACTCTTTGAACCTTTGAATTTGCCGTTTGCGCGTACGAAACAATTGCTTATTCATTCTTTTTACAAGAAATTTAAGCTGCTCTTGAGAATAATTATTAATTTTATTTTGAAGATTATTATCGTAATAATAACTCCAGGTCCAACTTTTTACCTGATCATGAGTTAACGGTGCATCCAATATCGATTGCTCATTATTTTTATAAGCCCATCCACCAACCTTTGTAAGATAATCAATTGGGCACTTATACAAGTTTCGATAGTTTTCAAGAGGAATATAAGATATGTCCAAATACCCAATTTCTTTATCATTTAACTGCGCAGAAATTTTATGAAACACCCACCCGCGATTAGGTTTTTTTGTATTAAATTGATGAATGAATTTAACGTTAGTCATCGTTGACTTGCTCCTAACAATATAAGCACCGTAAGCAGCCTGTCAACCACAAATGTAATTTAAATATTACTTATTTATCAAGTAATGCAACATTCTCTCTCAACCACATAATAGCTAAAGATTCAGATTCAAACTGCTGAAATGTCCCAACGGTTTTGATCGAACCATTATCATAAGCCTTATGAATAGTAAACATTTTTTCAACTTCATTAAGCATATATTCACTAGTAATAAAATATTCGCCATAAATAATTTTAGGCAATATTTTACTATTAAAAGCAGCTAATGTTTCTTTTGCAAAGAAATCAAAACCAGCAGATTTATTTTTAAATTTAATTTCAGAAATATTATTATACATTATAATGTCCTTCCATAAACGTTACCACAAATATCTTCTCCTGCAACACCATGACAAGTAACATTTTGAAAGAATGCTTTTGAGTAATTAATGAATTCAATATTTTTAGTTTCACGTGACATTATTATTTCCTAAATATAAAATAAAAACAAATGACATATAAGAACAGTAAAACAATTCTCCAAGCACATCCGCGAACTGTTGGTTTATACTGTTCCATTAATATTCTTTACGCCAAGAATTTTTATCTTGACGTTTCTTTCTTTTATCGCCCATGCATTTCGAAGTCGTATTATAACGCTTATTCATCGCGATAAAAATAATATTGCGATTAGCAGTAGTCATGTTGCTCATATAATTATACCTGTGTATAGCATACTGCCAAGAGTATGTCAATCATATTATTAATAATTAAATACCAAACATTTTATCAATAAAAATATAACATAAACTAATTAAAATAAATGTAAAAAATGCAATAAAAATCATTATTTAATTCTCGCTAACAGAATTATCTACTCCCCAACAATCAGGGCAGTTAGCATCAAACCAATAAGCATCTTTCGCTTGCAATTCATTATCTTCACTATAAGCTGCGCACACCTCTCTGTAACTGCCAAAATCATGATTATAACTTTTAACTACCAGCAAGCATAAATGCTGCCGACTGAATGTTTCAAAGAAAGTTTTAGCAAGTAAAGATTTATACCGAATACATTCTTGTACATTCTTTTCATGAAAATCATTATCTATCGTTTGAGCGCAATTCTCGCTATGAGGAGCTGATCCTAATTCAATATATTCTTTGTGTGTCATATTTAAATCCATTTATGAGTTAATAAAATTAAGATTGCTTAGATATTTTTTTAATAGATTAAAAATTCTAAACACTATCTTAACCAACCCTTCGTCAGTCGAATTTTTCTGACACGAACGAAGCGAAGTCCTTACTTGTAAGATCGGTAGATTCTCCATCATCATTAACTTCCAAGCCTGTAAGGATCTTATCTAGCTGACTTGGACGTCTTTGCTCACAAAGCGGCTCAGGCTCTGCATTAGACCATGTTTCAAACGCTACCCTCGCTGCTCTCAGCGCCTCACTGCGCCCTACATATGCTGCCTCTAATGCTAGCTTGGCCGCTGCAAGAACATGCGCAGCCTCATCCGCAGCGTTATTGGCTTTCCAATAAATTTCTCGCGCTTTTAGTTTTTTATCGCTAATCAAATCTTTAGTTTTTGTTTGGTTTGTCATATTTAATATTAACCTGTTATAAATGATGTATATTTATTCTGTTTTATTCTATGGTTTTTTTTATCATTTTAATAAATCAATATCATTAACATTGGATTCTAACGATTCTTTCCATTCATCAATACCATTGCCATTTTCCTTAATCCATCTATGCAATGCTTCAATTGCTCCTGGGTTATCAGAAAGGAATGATAACAAATTTCCATGGCTAGATCCGTTAGCTAACTGGCCATAACGATAATTATCTGTGTAACCCATTAGATCAACGAGTTTACAAAGATTATTAACACCTTCACCATTTTCCGTACGATGCAAATTCTCTTGATCAATAATGTTACGAAGTATTTCGGAAAAACTTTTATTTTTAGTCATATTTTCACTAACAGCTTTTTGTTTGAAATGTTCAGGAACAAAGCGTAATGCATAACTGGAGTTTCCAACAGCAGCTTTACATAACTCTTTTGTTTTCAAATCTTCAGGTACATATTCTAATGCTAAACCATCTTTACCAACAGCAATTTTACATAACTCTTCTGTCCTCAATTCATTAGGTACATATTTTAATGCTCTATTATATAGACTAACAGCAATTTTACATATCTCTTCTGTTTTCAATTCTTCAGGCACAGAGAGTAATGCATAAAAACTTTCAATAACAGCAATTTTACATAATTCTTCTGTTCGTAAGTGTTCAGGTACATAATCTAATGCTAAACCATTTTGGCTAATAGCAATTTTACATATCTCCTCTGTTCGTAAATGTTTAGGAACATCATTTAATGCACAACCATTTTGACGAACAGAAATTTTGCATAATTCTTCTGTTAGTAATTCTTCAGGTACACATACTAATGCCCAACCATCTTGACTAACAGCAGTTTTACATAACTCTTTTGTTTTTAATTCTTTAGGCACATAATATAATGTATAACCAATTTTGTCAACAGCAATTTTACACAGCTCTTCTGTTTTCAATTCTTTAGGTACATAATCTAATGCACCGCCATTTTTAATAACAGCAATTTTACATAATTCTTCTGTTTTCAATTCTTTAGGTACATAATCTAATGCTAAACCATTTTGGCTAATAGCAATTTTACATAACTCTTCTGTTTGTAATTCCTCAGGTACAAATTCTAATTTTAAACCGTTAACACTAACATATTCCTTATAATAATTATAATCCTTCATATCATTCCATTTTGTGTTTTAAATGATCATGAACCAATTGCAATGCATAACTACATTTATTAACAGCAATTTTACATATCTCTTCTGTTCGTAATTCTTTAGGTACATAATATAATGCGTAACCATTTTGACTAACAGCAGTTTTACACAGTTCTTCTGTTTTCAATTCTTCAGGTACATAACATAATGCACCACCGTTTTTACCAATAGCGGTTTTACACAGCTCTTCTGTTTTCAACTCTTCTGGTACATAATATAATGCACTACCACTTTCAACAACAGCAATTTTACATATCTCTTCTGTTTGTAACCATTTAGGTACAAATTGTAATGCGCAACCATATTGACCAACAGCAGCTTTACATAACTCTTCTGTTAAAAATTCTTCAGGTACATCATTTAATACGTAACCATTTTCACTAACAGATCCCTTATAATAATTATAATCTTTCATATCATTCCATTTCTTGTTTTAAATGATTAAGCGCTAAACCTAAAATGTAGGACAATATTTTTCAACAGCAATTTTATCATTTCAACACCATACAACATCTCTTGGTCAAGAATATTGTAAAAGGCCTCAGATAAAACTTGCCAAATATTTTTAACTATACCTATACTATAAGCATCATGTCGCGATCTGTCAACCGCAAAACTAATTAATATCTAAAAAAAATGTTAGGCCTAATTATAACATAACATCAACAAGAATTAAATAAAATAATCGACGCCATCCTTATCAGATGTTGTCATATATTTTTAACCTTTAATTCTAAATAGCATTATTTTCAGAATTTTTATGTATTACATAAGCTTGGATAATTGCTTTTCTTTAACTTGATTTAATAAACAATTTAATTAATCATTACCCATTTCTTCCAACCAAGGAAGATTTGGCCAATAGAAAACTGTACCTAAACCCATTGAATCCGTAACAGTTTCTTTTATGATGTCATAAAACATATTGTATTCATAATCTGCATCAAAATGATGTGAAAATAAACCAAGCATAATAGCTAATTCTTGAATCGGAGAATTGTTAGTCACATAACCAATACAATTCTTACCATACATATTGCGCCCAGAATAAGAAAGTAATTCATAACCTTTCAACTTAAGAACTTGGTAAAACTTTTTAGCTTGTACTTCGTTATTATTTTCATCCATAATATCACCTATTAAATTAGCCGTAAACAACGTCGCCAGTTGTCTCAACTACATCACCAAAAAGACAACATTGAAGAAAAATATCTGCCGTATCAGCACTGTCATTATTCGTCAAAACATTACTAAACTCTTTTGGAAAATGCTTTGCAAACAAAGTAACACCGCGAGCAATGCCCTTTTCATTCAAAGTAAAAGTTTTAATGCTTTCAGCCAAAAGCTCTTCTTCGTTGTTTGAATCTTTAGTCGCATCAAAATATTCGTCTTTATCCATAAAGACAACTTGACCATCACCCCAACACCAACTTACATGAGTGAAATCTTTATACTGTTCCGGAATATCTTCATTATTACTAGGCTTGATATGCTGATCATCAAGACTGTAACACCAATACTTCGACCATCCTCCGAAAGCAGAGATTAACAGGTTGATAATTTGGTTCTGACTCAGACTAATATTTGCATTAAATTTTTTCATTTTATAATTCCTAATTTTTATTAAATCTATTATGCTAACTCATTTATATCGAAACTGTATAACTAACGAGTATAAGAGAAAGAAAATCATCTTTGATAAATTTCAATGTATGGTCGAAAAACTCAATCATAATTCGACCATCAGATTTGCTATGAATGTTCGATAAAACAACCTCACCCTCAAACTTAGATCCGCACCATTGAAACTTAAGTTTTTCTCCAGACCGGATTTCTGGAAGAGTACCATCAATAAATAACTTATCTTCAGTTGTATTGATCTTTAGCATATACTCACCTCCAAGTAATACGAATATAATTCTTATTGTTAATGTCGGTAATAAGAACTGCACCAGTCAGCGTATTACACGTTGCTTTTAATTTATTCATGATATCAACAGGATTAAATTCAGGCGGATTAGAATGTCCACATGGAACATCTACAATGTTTTCACCAATATTTTGTGCTCTCTGAACACTATTCATACATAACGTAAAATATTTTTCGTAATTCATATTAATTAACTTCCGCCCAAATCGTAGAATTTTTAAAACTAGTCTTCCTGTATTCCTTAGGTCCCTTACTCTTCTTAGGATACCAAATGTCATACTCATCTGGACCAATAGAATAAACTACCCTTTCAACATCATAACTTCTAATTAAAGCCTGGCAGTGTGCGCAGGGCTTAGCCATTGTCATCCCACTGGCAATTAACCGAACGACCCACAAACTAGAACCATAACCAGCTTTGCGCAATGCCCTGGCTTCAGCATGAGCATGAGGATGTCGGACTGGCTCAGTGGAATTTGTCGAAAGAGTTACAGGCCCGTTTGTAGCACATACCAGAATCCCATCGCGAGTTTTTGCAACAGCTCCAAGTCGGAAATTTCGATCAGGCCCACCAGAAGCAATCTTAGCTGCTAATTCGATCATGTCTTTCATATTAAAAACATAACCACTGCCGCCAACCCTGTCAACCATGCCTATTATTATAATTCAATATTAAAATCTTTCGGAGTTAATACTCTATCATCAATAAGTGCTGAAATGCAATACTTTTTAACATCTCTCAGAATTGACAAAATTAACTGATCTCTGCCATTACCATCAACTGATACATCAACACTGAAAGTGCAAATGTTTAAATTAAAAGCTGTGGTGTCGGCGTAACCTTCAAGACGGAAAGCTTTTAAATTTAACTTCCCTTCACGACACATTTGCTCCGACCTATTAATAAATAATTTAATTAAATATTGCTGAAAATGTTTTTGTGAATTATTCATTATAATACTGATTGCAAAATAAATTTTTAAACCAAACAAAAGTTTTTAATCATAAATCGAAGCTGTTAATAGATAATCAAAAACTGAAA
>Ga0163147_10002795_pt1 | contig 24213 bp, 13 predicted proteins | sample OliLakLV19MP6G1_FD_148597 | JGI IMG/M metagenome (GOLD analysis project Ga0163147, IMG submission 148597) | Freshwater microbial mat bacterial communities from Lake Vanda, McMurdo Dry Valleys, Antarctica- Oligotrophic Lake LV.19.MP6.G1 | ecosystem: Environmental > Aquatic > Freshwater > Lake >...
TTTTAGAAGTCTTTCCTAAGGAGCTAGTAATTTCATTGTAATATTGATTTCTACAAATAGGTACTTACTATGGAAATTTTTTTGATTTTTTTAACTTTAGTTATGGGTGAAGGGTCAATTAAATTTGTTTTCTTCCAATATATAATCCCTAATGGGATTTGGGTTGGATACCACACTTCTCTGGTATGACATTTTTATCTTCTAAATCTCTTAATCTTGAAATCGTATTCAGATATATCTGCTTCGCTTGACAGTCATTTGGATACTTCAGTTCAGTATGACAAAAAAAAGGGCTGTATTTATTAGTTACAACCCTTTTATCATTTCTTTAATTAATAAATTACTTAAATATTCACTGCTTCGCCATAAGCTTGGGCAGCAGCTTCCATTATTGATTCGCCAAGTGTTGGGTGTGCGTGGACAGTTTTGAATAGTGTTTTGCCAGTAGCACCAGCTGCTTTTGCCACTGCTATCTCGCCAATCATTTCTGTTACGTCTGGACCAATTAAGTGGGCTCCAAGGATTTCACCATATTTATTGTCAATCACAAGTTTAACGAAACCTTTTGCTTCGCCAATACCGTGTGCTTTTCCATTTGCTGTGAATGGGAATTTACCAATTCTTACATCATAACCAGCTTCTTTTGCTTTGCGTTCTGTCAAGCCGATTGAGGCAACTTGCGGATTGCAATAAGTACAGCCAGGAATCATATTGTAGTCAATTCCGTGTTCGCCATGACCAGCTAAAATTTCAGCAAGTGCTATACCTTCGGCAGAAGCTTTATGAGCTAACCAAGGTGCACCAGCCACATCGCCAATAGCATAAATATTTGGTACATTAGTACGCATCAAATGGTCAATTTTTATAAATCCACGATCTACATTAACGCCATTTTCTTCCAAACCAATGTTTTCGATGTTTGCTTGAATACCAATTGCATTCAAAGCCAAATCAGCGGTTAAAGTTCTTTGTTGACCATTTTGTTCAACTGTAACTTCAGCACCGTTTGCAGTTGGTTTTGCAGCTAATACTTTAGTTGAAGTAAGCACTTCGATTCCACTTGATTTATAATGGCGAAGTAATTCTTTAGAAATATCTTCATCTTCCACAGGTAAAATTCTATCAGCATATTCCACCATAGTTACTTTTGTGCCAAATGCGTTGAAGAAATAAGCAAACTCAACTCCAATTGCTCCAGCTCCCATAATAATCATAGATTTAGGAGTTGTGCGTTGGATTAATGCTTCAGTAGAAGTGATAATTTTAACTCTATCAACTTCAAGTCCTGGCATCATACGAGGACGAGCCCCAGTGGCAATAATGATATGTTTTGCTGTAATTGTATCAGTAACAGCACCGTTAGGATCTGTAACTTCTACAGTTGAGTTATTTTTTATTTTTCCCCAACCTACAACTGTTTGAACTTTGTATTTGCCAAAAAGGAAGTTTACGCCTTTTGACATTTGCCCAGCAACTTTTCTACTTCTATCAATAACTTTCGACATATCAGTAGTGTAAGCGGGTATATTGAAACCAAAATCGCCAGCGTGATTCAAAAAGTGAGCGTATTCAGCATTTTTCAACAATGCTTTAGTTGGAATACATCCCCAGTTCAAACAAACTCCTCCGAGCTCAGATTTTTCAACACAAATTACTTTCATTCCAAGTTGAGAAGCACGGATAGCAGCTACATAGCCGCCAGGTCCACTACCAATTACAACTACATCTACATTATGGTTTGCCATTTTTTGTACCTGTTCTTATTAAGTTTTTAATTAAATTGTTTTCAGTTTCTGTTTAAATTTCAAATTTAGATTAGCAAATTAAGTCTTTTCAAAATCAAAAAAAAATTTAAGCTGCTTAATTCTTTTAGAAAACTGATTTACAAAGAGAAAACTAAAAATATTGCTTAACTTTGTTGTTTAAGACAATTTATCTTTAAAACATTGATACTTTAGACTATGAACTTAATCCTTAATAAATATTTTAACCTTCAAAATGGCGCTGAAGACAAGCAAAAAACATTGGAGAATGTAAAAAGCAATGTTTCTTTTACAGGTTCAAATTTATGGATTTTAATCTGTGCAATTATTGTTGCTTCGGTTGGTTTGAATGTAAACTCAACTGCTGTCATCATAGGAGCAATGTTAATTTCACCACTGATGGGTCCAATTGTGGGAGCTGGCTTTGCATTAGGAGTGTATGATTTTCCGTTGTTAAAAAGGGCATTGAGAAACTTACTGATTGCAACATTTGTAGGATTGATTGTTTCATTCTTATATTTTCTACTAAGTCCATTTAAAGCAGTACAATCCGAAATGCTGGCAAGAACTGCTCCCAATATATACGATATATTAATAGCATTTTTTGGAGGTTTAGTAGGTGTAATTGCTGTAACAAGAGTTGAAAAAGGGAATCCAATACCAGGCGTAGCAATTGCTACTGCATTAATGCCTCCACTATGTACTGCTGGTTATGGCTTAGCTATAGGTAATATTAGCTACTTTTTAGGAGCTATGTTTTTATACTCAATTAATTGTGTATTTATCTGTATCGCCACATTTAGCATTGTTAAGTATTTGAAATTTCCATTAGTAGAAGAAACAAATCTACTTCAAATGAAAAGAGTTAAATATGGAATTACTGTGCTTATTTTTGTATTGCTAATTCCAAGTGTATTATTTGCATATTCATTATTTAAACAGCAGAAGTTTAATCAATTGATAGAAATATTTTTAGAAGAAGAATTTGCCCATAAAGGCAACGTAATTATTTTTAAACATTTGGATTATGCCTCTAACCCTAAAAAAGTAGAAGTAGCATTTTTATCGGAACAATTCTCTGCTAGCGATATAATTGGATATAACCAAAAGTTAAGCAGAATTTCGAAAAATACAAAACTAATTTTCAAACAATACGAAGGAATCAAAAATTTAAAAGGTGACATTTTAAATGAAATATTTAGAGCCCAATTACTAAAAGATTCAAAAAAAAATGAAAATAGCAAGTTGGAACAGGTTCTAACCTCCTACCAAATCAATACTAGTAATTTACTAATTGAAACTCAGGTATTTCTTCCTCACTTAACATCTATTGGGTTAATGCGATATGACATTTACGAAAAAGATAGCATATCAAGTTTTAAATATGTATTATTGTTCAAAGCTAATCAAACTTTTAAAAAAAATGAACGACAGAAATTGAAAGAAATTACAATGTTAAAATACCAATTAAAAGATATTTTAATTATTCAGGAATAAATCATGCAAGAATTCGTATTTTTAAGCTTCTTAATCTCCCTATCAGCATTATTTGCTTATTTGAATGTTAAATTTTTCAAATTACCATTTGTAATTGGTTTATTCATACAAACTACAATTTTATCATTGCTCATATTGATTTTCAACAATATGTATTTAGAGTCAATGATTAATTTTAATAATATAATGAATAACATTAATGTTAGTAAAATTATATTAGATTTTCTTTTAGGATTTTTGCTATTTGCAGGTGCAATTCACACGAAGTGGTCAAACATCAAATTATACATAAAAGAAATATCAGTATTGTCAATATTTGGGGTAATGATTTCTACAGTGCTCATTGGTTTAAGTTTTTTCTATTTGTGTAGAGTTTTTAATATTCAAATAGATATTGCCACATGTTTTCTTTTTGGCGCATTGATATCCCCTACCGATCCTATTGCAGTTTTAGGGATTTTAAAAGAAGCTAAAGTACCACAAAAAATAGAATCCATAGTAATTGGAGAAAGTTTATTTAATGATGGTATAGGAGTAGTAATTTTTATAGCAATTTTGGAATCAATTCTCCATAATCAAGGGAACTTAGACCTTACACACGTAGGATTTCTTTTTGTGAAAGAAGCAGTTGGTGGTATTTTATTTGGTTTAGTTCTTGGATTTTTGATTTATAAATTACTAAAATCGATAGATCATTATGAAACTGAAATATTGCTTACAATTTCATTTGTGATGTCTGGCTATCTATTGAGTAACTATATCCATATTTCAGGTGCATTAGCAATGGTAGTTATGGGATTGTTTATAGGCAATTACAAACAAGACCAATCTATGAGTGATACTACTCAGGAATATGTTTACAAATTTTGGGAAATATTTGATGTAATTTTGAATTCTATTTTCTTTATTCTAATTGCATTTACAATAGTAATTTTGAATACAACTTTGAATTATCTAATTATTAGTTTAGCAACTGTATTCATAGTTTTATTAGCACGTTCAATTGCTGTTTTACTTCCAATGAAATTATTTCCAAAATTTTTAAATATTAACTTCAATGAATCAAAAATGTTGATTTGGGGAGGATTAAGAGGTGGTTTGTCAATAGCATTGGTTTTATCTTTGCCCAAAAGTGAATACAAGAACTTAATTCTACTTTCAACTTATTTCTGTGTTTTATTTAGCATTATTGTACAAGGTCTGACAATTGAAAAATTTGCCAAAAAAGTGCTAAAAGCTTAACTGAAACGTCTTTAACGATATTATAGATACAGATACTTTTTCTAAATGAAGCATAAAGCAAGGATTGAAATTTGGACTTAGAGTTACTTGGTTATTTCATATCAATAATAATTGGTGTTAGCATTGGTCTTCTTGGTGGTGGTGGTGCTATACTTGCAGTTCCAATGCTTGTATATTTCTTTGGTGTTGCCCCTGAAAAAGCTACTGGCTATTCCCTTGTAATTGTTGCATTAAGTTCACTGATATCATATTGGCAAAAAAAAGATTTAGGTAAATTATATCCAAGTGTTATTTTAAAATTTGGTATTCCTTCGGTAGTACTGATTTATCTCACAAAATCTATCTTTGTGCCTTTGATTCCAAATTTGATTGTTTTTAGTCCCAAAGTCATTCTCACGAAAGATATGCTTTTAATGACAATTTTCGCAATTGTGCTATTTTTTTCGTCTATATCGCTTTTAGGCAAATCAAATTCAAATGAATCTAATGAAACAGTAATTCCAAACACTTTTAATTTATTGCTTTATGGAGCATTTGTTGGGTTTCTTACTGGACTTATTGGTGTAGGTGGGGCATTTCTTATTGTACCTGCTTTCATAAGTTTAGTAGGTATGGAAACAAAAGAAGCAATCAAAAATTCATTGGTGATTGTGATTTTCAATGCAATATTTGGTTTCTACGGATTTTACAAAGTAACACCAATAATAGATACAAAGTTGATTTTAATCATTGCAATTATATCTACACTCGGTGTATTTTTGGGAAATTATTTAAACAAAAAATTATCAAACGAAAAAATTAAACATATTTTTGGTTGGATGAATCTAATTCTATCTTTCATTCTTATACTAAAAGAGGTTATCTTTCGTATTTATACGTATAAAGATTTAATAAAATAAAAAAGGGAAATTAATGAAAATCGAAACTTTTGTAGATGAAGGATTGGCACACAATTCTTATGCTGTGCTTTCAAAAAATCAAATTGCTGTAGTGGATCCATCGCGCGATATACAGCCATATATCAATTTCGCAAGTGCAAACAATGCAAAAATCGTTGCTATAATTGAGACTCATCCACATGCTGATTTTGTAAGTGGACATCTTGAATTGAAAAAGAAAACGGGAGCTCCAATTTATGTAAGTAGCTTGCTTGGTGCGAAATATGATTTTTCTGCTTTTGAAGAAGGTGCAAAAATTAATATAGGCGAATTAGTACTTTCTTCAATAAATACTCCTGGTCACTCTCCAGATTCAATTTCAATAATTGTATCTGAAAATGGAACTGATAAAGCAGTTCTTACTGGCGACACATTATTTGTTGGCGATGTTGGGCGACCTGATTTGAGAGAAGGAGTTGGAAATATTCAAGCAACTAAAGAAGATTTAGCAGCTTCTATGTATGATTCAACACGCAATAAGTTAATGAAATTGCAAGATGAAGTTTTAGTTCTGCCAGCTCATGGAGCTGGAAGTCTTTGTGGGAAAAATATTTCAAGTGATTTATATTCTACAATTGGCAAAGAATTGAAAAGCAATTATGCTTTGCAAGAAATGAGCAAAGAGAAATTTGTTTCTATTATTACAGCAGACAATCCTTTAATTCCGAAATACTTCCCTTTCGATGTGGAACTAAATAGATCTGGTGCACCAGATTTAGAAGAATCAATTGCTAAAATTCCTGTTCTTACGGAAGCAAAATTGATTGAAAACGATAAAGTTGTCATTGATGCGAGAGACCATTATGTATTCAAAAAAAAACATATTCGTGGTGCATTTAATTTGCAAGATGGTGACAAATTTGAGACTTGGCTTGGTACTATTGTAGCACCAGAAAGCAGAATTGTAATAGTGACTGATTCTATAGAATTAGCCAACACCCTTATAAGAAAAGCTTCGAAAATAGGATATGAATCATTGGTGGATTATGCTATTTTAGCCAGCGATGAACTTTTTCAGCAAAACCCAACGGAATCAATTGCATTATTAGACTATCAAAATTTCTTGAAAGAGCAAGATAACTTCTTTATTTTAGATATTAGAAATAAAGGTGAAGTTGCCAATGGTAAGTTTTTCGATAGTTCATTGAATATACCTTTAGCAGATTTGGAAGATGAAATTGCTAAATTAAAAAATGCTGACAATATAGTTGTACATTGTGCAGCTGGTTATCGCTCAGCAGCTGGTGTTTCTATATTGAAAAAACATTTGCCAAGTGGAGTGAAAATTTACGATTTAAGCTTCGATGTGGAGAAACATAAGAATTAATATGGCTAGAACAGAATCAAACTTTTTGGAATTGGGAGCAAAGGCATTCGATTTTTCATTGCTAAACCCAATAGACAAAAAAAAATACAACTTAGAAGATTTTCCAATTGATGATACAAATGGCTTAGCAATTATGTTTATTTGTAATCATTGCCCTTTCGTAGTTCATATTGCTGAAGGAATCTCGGCTTATGCAAAAGATTATTCAGCAAAAGGAATAAAAGTAGTTGCAATTAATTCAAATGATGTAGCTAACTATCCTGCTGATTCTCCTGAGAAAATGATAGAATTTGCGGCAAAGTATGGTTTCAATTTTCCATATCTTTTCGATGAAACTCAATCTGTGGCAAAGGAATATAAAGCAGCTTGTACTCCAGATTTATACTTATTTGATTCAAAATTGAAATTAGTTTACCACGGTCAGTTCGATGGAGCTAGGCCTGGGAATGATATAGAAGTAACTGGTAAAGATTTTCGTGCAGCAACCGATGCTTTATTAAGCGGCAAGATTCAAGAAAATCAACTTCCATCAGTTGGTTGCAATATAAAGTGGAAAAATTAGTTTATTAAAGAAAAATGAACTAAATTACGTTTGAGAAAAAATAGACTTGGGGGAAAACTCGCAAAATGCGGGCTTTTCCCCTTTTTTTTGTTTATAGCAATTTCAATGCTTGGCATATTAATTGACTATATCAAGGAAAGGATAAATAGAAAAATGAACAGAAGAAATTTTTTAACTGCTTTAGGCATAGGCTCTATTGCTAGCACTATAGCAGCCAATGCAAGTGCCCATAGAGTATTTAGCGAGATTAGTACAGACCCACTTTTCACTGGCAACACATTGGAAACTGCTGGCACTATTGAGCGAATATTGCCTAATGGATTAAAAAAAGGTTCTGTTGTGGCTATTACTGCTCCTGCCAGCCCAACTTCACCAGGGGAAATTGCAGCAACGGTAAGTTTATTGAGAAGTAATGGTTTTAAAGTAGTAGTCGGCGATACGATTACAAAGCATACTACTAATTTCCGCTATCTATCTGGCTCCGACGAAGAGAGAGCAAATGAATTTATGGACTTCATCCAACGCAAAGATGTGGATTGCATTTTGTGTGCCAGAGGTGGCTATGGGGTGATGCGAATTCTTAACTTGATTGATTTTGATATAATTAAGCAAAACCCAAAAATCATTATTGGTTTTTCTGATATAACTGCCCTATTGAATTCTATTTTTAATTTGACTGGTTTGGTAGCTTTCCATGGGCCTGTGGCGGCAACTACTTTCGATAAATTCACTTTCGATAATTTCAAGAAAGTACTATTTATGGAGCAACAATTCACACCAATTGAAGTAATTGAGCCAAACACAAACATCATAACTGCTGGCTCAGGTAGCGGTAAGATAGTTGGTGGGAATTTAAAAATGTTAGTTTCTACTTTGGGTACACCTTATGAGGTGGATACTACTGATTCTGTACTATTTATTGAAGAAGTTTCCGAACATGCCTATCAAATTGATAGAATGTTGACCCAACTTCTACTCTCTAATAAGCTACAAAAAGCTAATGCAATTGTCTTCGGGCAATTCAAAGAGCTTAATAAACGAAGTTCATTCTTCCCAACTAAATCTTACACGATAAAAGAAGTACTTGATCAACTCATTACACCGCTGAAAATACCGTCAATAGTAGGTATGCCATTTGGACATATTCAACGCAAAATGACTTTGCCAATTGGAATTAATGCCATTTTGGACACCAAACTTAGCAAACTCACCATCACTGAAAAATCAGTCAGTTAATAATTTTTATTTATTTTCGTTTATTTATTTGAAAAAGAGCCGTATATTGTAACTTTTATGGCACTTTGCTGTTTATTGTTTAGTGAATCAAAACGGATTTGAATAAATGAGAAAATTATTTTACTTTTTATCTCTCTCTTTAATTATTGTTTTAAGCAATAATTCCCAAGCTCAGAAATTGAATGTAGCTGGATTGAACACCGATAATTTCAATACTGTGAAAGCTTTTTTCACAGTTACTGATAATTTTGGGAATTCAACTAATAAAGTTAATAAATCTGATTTTTTAATTAAAGAAAATGGAAAAAGTGTAAACGCACTATTTGATACTGAGTGTAATGAAAACCCTCCAGAGTTAAGCATTATGCTTATTGTGGATAGATCTGCGACAATGGGAGATCCATCTGATACAACAAATCCAATTCCTGGGCAAACAAGATACAAAGATGCTAAATTTGCTGTGAAAGCTTTTTTAGAAAAACTGAAATTTACTGGTAGAACTAAAGTGGGTTTGATAACTTTCTCTGGTTATTTTGAGTATAAAAGAGAATTTACAAATCAAGCACAATGGATATTGGATTCACTTGATTTAATTTCTCCAAGTGGTCCAACTAATTTTAACTATGCACTTTTAGATGAATTCAAAGGGCAAGGTGCAATTAAATTGCTTGGCGATCAGCCAGCAGATATGAAACGCATTATTATATTTTTGACTGATTCAGACCCAACTGATATATTTAGCCCGCAAACTAAAACTTCTGAAATAATTCAAAAGTGCGATGAATTTGGAATAAACTTCTATTCAATCACACTTTATAATCAAATTCAAAAAGATTTAAAGAAAATTTCTGATGAATGCCGTGGCAAATCTTTCCAAGTGAATGACAAAGATGGTCTTAAGTTAATATATGAACAAATTGCAGACGAAATCCAAAAGAATTTTATCTGCAATGTGTCTTGGAAATCTGAATACAGTTGCGATCCAACTTCTCTTGACAGATTAGTGGATATTGAATTTTCACAAAATGGCGGCCCCACTACTAAAGTTACTAAAAATTATCAAGTACCTGCAAATGGATTTGTAAAAGTTAATTTTGGTCAAAGTTTATATTCGTTTGGCGATCCAGATTTAGGCCCAGCAAATTCAGTTTCTAAAACGATTACTTTTGTTTCTGAAAATACACCACTTAATTTAAATAGCTTTAGCTTTGTGCCAGCAAGTACTTTTTTCACAGTTAAATCTGCTATGGTCAATGGAGTGATTGTAAGTGTTCCGTTTTCTATCAATAAAGGTGATACAGTTTCTGTAGAAGTAGTATTTACTCAAGAAGGACAAAAAGATTCACGTCAATCTAACTTATTTTTAAATTCTACACCTTGTACTGCTTCAATTCCAATTTTTGGTGGTATTACTAATGTTGTACTAATAAATCCAAAAACTCCAACTAAAGCATTCAGAACTTGCGATGCTATCAACATACAGTGGGGTGGAGTGGAAGTTGATAAGCCAGTAAACCTTTATTTTTCAAATAATAGCGGTATTAATTGGACTACAATAGCAAGAAATAGAGTGGGTTTCAATTATAATTGGACTCCCCTACCAGCACCTGGAAATACTTATAAAGTGAAAGCAGAAGTTTTGCCTGATACTAATTTCAGATGGGCAAAAGCAATTGGAAATCCTTCTGATAACTTTGGTAGAAGTATTGATATAACTGGAGATGGATTGTTTCTTTGGGCTACTGGTTGGTATCAAACTCCTACAACAGCAGATCCTTTGCAAAATGTTTTAAATTTTGATAACAAAACTTTGCAATCTGCTGGTGGTAAAGATATTTGGGTAGCGAAGTTTAGTAATGATGGAAAAGTAATTGACACGTATAGTTTTGGTGGAACAGGCAGCGATACTGCAACTGCAATTTGTGTTGACCCAGTTACTGGCGATGCATTTATTACTGGTTCTATTACTGGAAATATTAATGCAGATGTGAAGTTTGGTACTCAAAGTATAGCAGGAGCTACAATAGGTTTACCTTATTTCTTTGTTGCTAAAATTCCAGCATCGGGAGCTTCTCCAGTTGTAAAAATTCTTGGTGCTAAGTCTCCATATACAACTAGTGAAGTTTGGGGTACTAGAATAAAATTCGATAATGTAAACAAAAAAGTAATCGTTTTTGGCTTTGGAAAGAATCAATTATCTTCTAATTTAGATGGAATTCCAATAAATTTCAATTCAACTAATGCATCTCCGTTTAGTATAGAATTCACTCCTACAACTTTGGCTTGTACTAATTTTAGTCTTGGCAATATAAATCTGGCTACTTTTAATAAAAACTTTGTTGCTTTTACTTCTACTTCCACAAATACTTACACTGTAGGTTCATTTACAGGAAACAGAAACTTTGGTAAGTACGGTGTTACTTCAGCAGGAATGAATGACATATTTATTAATAAGTTTGGTTCAGTACCTGGCAGTTCAGATATTAGTGCAGACTTCTCAATTGAAGAGCCAAAATTAGTTTTCCAAGTTTCAAAAGTGGACTTAACTTGCTCTAATATAGGTGTTCCAGTAGATTCAACTGCTACTAAATTGTTGCTAAATCCTACTACTTTGCCAATTGATTTTACATATACAATTACACCAGCTAATAGTGGATTTAGTTTAATTAATCCACCAACAACTGTTTTGCCAGGATTGGTAAATGCAGCAAATTTGACTATCAACTATCAGCCAAAAGTTATCGGCACTCAAAATGCAACTTTAACAATAACTGGAGCTTGTGCCAAACCTATATCACTTGCACTTTCTGGTTGTGGCAAATGTGGAATAGAAGTTACTCCAAAGTATGATATTGGTAAATCTAATTTAGCTGTGCCTGTAACTGGAATAATTAATAAAGTATTCAAAAACTTGAATAATAATTTAGTAAGAATTAACCCTAAAACAATTCCGAATACTGAATTTAAAGTTATAAAAATGACTGCAAATGGTTCTACTACTTACACTATTGGGCAAGCTTTTGATGTTGATGCTTATGGCGAAGTAGATATTGAAATTGAGTTTACTCCTACTGATGAAGGAATAAGAACTGCTCAATTAGATTTTGGTATTGATCCTAATTCTGGTTGCTCTAATGTTTCAACAGAATTAACAGGTTTAGGAGTTAATTCTGAATTGACTATTTATCCATTGAGATTTGGTTTGAAAAGAGTTGATGCTAAGCATCCTGCTCTTTTGAAAATTTACAACACTTCAGTAAATGCTGCTTCTATAGATTCAGTTTGGTTTAACGATAAAACAGTTTTTGATGTGGTTGGCAATTCAGTACCAAATCCTATTCCTGGAAAAGATACTGGAAGAGTAGCCATTACTTTCTTGCCACGTGCGGAAATCAATTATAAACAAATGGCTTACGTTCGATATAACAATGGTAATAAAATTGATTCGGTACAAGTAGATGGGACTGGTTCATTGCCTATAGTAAATCCAACATTGATTTGCCCTAATACAACTTTGAAATTTGGTGAAAGTGGCAACGCGACATTAAGAATTGCAAATAATTCTACTAATACTGATACAAAAATCACAAGAATTGAAATACAAGATGCTGGAGATTTTACATTTTTAAATGGTACAAAGACTCTACCTGTAATTCCTGATGTAACTAAAGGTGGAAATATTCCAATTACTTTAAACTTTACTCCTCAAGCAGCTGGCAAAAGAGATGTTAAATTTAAAATCTATGCTGATAACTCTAAGGGAAATTTAACTGATGATGTTTATCCAATTCCTTTTGAGAATATATTCGATGCAAGTTGCAATGCAATTTCACCAGGTGGAGAAGAAATAGTTGATTTTGGTGGCACTTTAGTTTGCTCTCAACCATTGAAAACTTATTCAATAACAAATTCAGATCCAGTAAATGATTTAGTTATTTTTGGTCCGCCAGATGTCAAAGGTAATTCGCCAAATTTTGTCTTAAGTTTGCAAAATGATTTGGTGATTAAACCAAATGTAACAGAAACATTTACTATAACTTTCAAACCAACAAATGAAGTTGCTTACAGTGCAAATTTTGATTTATTAAATAATCAAAATCTGAAATTGAAATATGTATTGAGTGGTAAAGGTGTATATATTCACCATAGCTCAATTATAGCAAATGACATTAAACTTAAACCTGGATTGGATACAATGCTTTACGTGAGTGCGAAAGTGGCTGCTTTGGATAAGAAAATTCAAGATGGAATTTCTATTGATGTGATCTACAAAGCAGACGAAATAGCATTTTTGAAAGACAATATGGGAATGTACATAACTCCAACAACTTCAGTTCCATCATTGACTTGGTCAATGCCAGTTCTATTGAGTCCTGGTAGAATGCAATTACGTGCATCTGGTACTTTCCAAACTCCTTTTGATGGTAACTTATGTAAATTGCCTTATAAAATATATTTAGGCAGCACTACTTATTCAGAAATATCAATGCAATCAACAATTTACACTAATTGCTCAAGTCCAATTGAGTTGACTACAAAAATTACTGTAGATGGGGTTTGTTTCTTGGAAGGCAGATTGGTAGAAATATCGCAATATGAATTTATCGTGGGTAGTCCTCAGCCAAATCCTGCTAATGAAGTAGTGAAAATAGATTTCTCTATTCCTTATGATGGTCCAGTGGAAATCGAATTGCAAAGTACTGCTGGTAGCATTGTGAAAACTGTCAATACAAGTCAACTGAAAGCTGGGGTTCACTCGGTAGAAATTCCAACATCTGATTTGGGAACTGGCGTGTATTTCATTAAGTTCAAATCATTGATATTCCAAGATATGAAGAAAGTATTGATTGAGAAGTAAATACTACAAAAAATAAATTAGAAATAAAAAAGGGTTAGCTTTCACTAACCCTTTTTTTATATATAGTTATAAAGTTTATTTTGACACTATAAAACGCTTTCTCTCAAAGTAATTGCCATATTTTACTTCGATAAAATAAATCCCACTTTCAAAAGGAACACCATTATTATCAAACAAATCTAAAGTAATAATTGATTCTGAGCTGTTTGAATAATTCAATGAATTTAAATGGTAGCCATTTAAATCATAAATAGAAATATTTAAATCTTTAGAAGTCGGTTTGCTAATTAATAAATCAATAGAATTTAATGCAGGTATAGGTTGGATTTTAAAAACCTACTAAATTGTTTGTTATTTCAATGGAAGTTGGAAAACTGCTTGAATTACCTGGTAAGGTTACTTTACTTAAATCTCCACTTATACCATCAGTCCAAATTCCAAGTGAATCTTGAAGCTCTTCTCCATTTGAGAAGCCATCATTATCGGAATCTAACAAAGCTAAGGTTTCATCCCAAGTGTTACCAATAGCAAAAAATCCCTTTCAAAAATTATTTAAAGTTAACCTTCCACCTGTTAACGAAAAATGGCAATTCAAACATGTGTTCTGATTGCCATTTGGTATTTCATCAACAAATGCTGGGATTGAATAAACATTGCACTGTATTACAATTAATATTGAAGCAAAAAGCAATGATTTCTTATTCAAATTAAATCTCATCGAGTTACTATAAATCTTCTTCTTTCAACATAATTGTTGATTTTTACTTCTGCAAAATAGAAACCAGATTCTACTAGAATTGAATTGCTGTTTAACAAATTCCAACCGAAGTTATACTCTCCATTAGAATTTACTGAATTAAAAGTATTTACCAATAATCCATTAATGTCGTAAATAGATACTGTCAAATTGCCAATGATTCCAGTTTTTAGAGTGAAATTAATAAAATTACTTGCAGGAATTGGCGAAATACTTAGGTTGCTAAGCTCTAACAGTTCTTCGACAGAAGATGGAAAGTCATTTGGATCGCTAGGGTTAGTAACTAAAGCAAAATTTCCTGGAGCTGCATTTCCAACTTTCCAAACACCTGTAGGATCTTGCAATTCAGCACCATTGGAAACACCATCATTATCTGAATCGAGCATAGCTAAATTAGTTGTCCATTTTTTTCCGGCTTCGCTAAATGCAGTTCCAAAATTATTTCTAGACCCACCACCAGCTGAATTCACATGGCAATTTGCACAAGTTTTAGCGTTACCATTAGGTATTCTATTAACAAAAGCTTGTTCAGCACTTGCATTAGTTACAGTTGCTATTAATATTGAAGCAAGAAGTAAGTTTTTTATCATTTGGAAAGTATCCTTTGGATTAAATAAATTTAAATTTTGTACATTGTTTAATACAATTAACACCTAAACTACAAAAATGTTACAGTAAAATAGGAACCTTGAAATTAATCAGAAGTACCCATAATTCTAGCAATTGGCTTAAGTGATGAAAATTGCTCGAATATAAGCTTTGTAATCACCATTAAAGGCACAGAAAGGATTAACCCTGCAATACCCCAAATATAACCCCAAAAGACTAAACCAAAGATTACAGTAAGCATATTAAGGCGTAATTTGCCCCCCATAATCAATGGCTCGACTATATTGCCCATAATTATTTTCAAAACTATTAGGATAATTGTTAAAATCACTACGGGTTTGAAGGTATCATACTGAATAATTGACATTAAAATTGGCGGTACTGCTCCTAAAATAGGTCCAATTGTAGGGATGAAAGTCAACAGAAAAGTAATAAAACCAAAGAAGAATGCGAAGTTGATACCATAAATTAAGCAGATAATGTAAGTAATGAAACCAGTCATTAAACAAACAAATGATTTCAGTATCATATATGAATAGATTGAGCGTTGCACTCTTTCATAGGTCAATAAGAGTTCGCTATAGTTTTCATCGCCACTCACATAGTTCAGAAATCTTCTATAATTGGACATCCCGCTAAGCAAAACAATGTAATAAAGAACGAACATAAGGAAAGAAGTGGTGAATGAACCAAGAAAGTTTGCTATAAAACTTATCGAATCTCCAATTTTATATTGAGTGAATAACTCAATCAATCCTTTCCAGTCTAACCTTTTATCAATTTTTAGAATTGGTATGCCACGCAGGAATTGTATAATTTCGTTTGTTCGCAATTGAAGTCGAGAAAGCAAATAGTCTTTGTTTTCCAATATATCCGAAGATGTTTCTAAAATCACAAAATAGATAATAAAGAGCAATGACAAAGTGAGAAAGGTAATCATTGGAAGCACAAGCCATTTTGGAGTTTTTACTTTTTGCAACCATAAAATAAGCGGTTGGAACATTATTGCAAATAAAAGTGCTAACACAAGTGGCACTAAAATCGATTGTAAAACATAGAGTATTACAAATATTGCTATGATTAGCATCACTATAAGAATATTCTTTATAGTGTTATCTTTAGAATCGAATTCTTTAGGCATAAGATAAATCGAAAAATTGTTATTTTGAAGATTGAAATAAAGTAAAAGTTAGAAAAGTATTTCTAACAATACAAAGTTAACTAAAAGTATTTAAAATTATTAGAGAGTTTTATGAAGTTTTATTTAATGCTAAGTGTGCTAGCTATTGCTATGTTTTCTTGCAAGAATAATGAAGAGGTTCAATTGAAGTCAGCAAGTGTGGTGAGAGCAATAGATACCAGTAACTTCGACACTAAAGTGAAGCCTGGAGATGATTTCTTCCGCTATGTAAACGGTGGCTGGATGAAGAAAATGCCAATTCCAGACGAAAAATCAAGATATGGTTCATTCGATGAACTATTAGATAGTGCATATTCTCAACAATATGCTATTTTGGAAGAAGTTAGTAAAATTAAAGCTCATAAGAAAGGTTCTGCTGAGCAATTAGTTGGTGATTTCTATTTATCGGCAACAGATTCTAATAAAATTGAAAAATTGGGTGCTGAGCCAATAAGAAGATATATTGATGAAATCAAGAAAATCAAAACATTTGATGAAATTTGGTATCAAATTGCAAGAATGCACTCAAGTGGAGATGCACCACTTTTCAACTTGTTTCCAGAACAAGATGCTAAAAATAGTAAATTTTATTTAGCAAGCATCTATCAAGGTGGACTTGGTATGCCCGATAGAGATTATTACATTAATTCAGACACTGCATCTGTTTCCAAGCGAGAACATTATGTTCAATATATGGCAACAATGTTTAAGCTAATTGGCGAAGATGAAGTTAATGCTGAAAAAATGGCTAATCAAGTGCTTGAATTTGAGATTAAGTTAGCTGGTTATTCTAAATCAAGATTGGAATTGAGAGATCCACAAACTACTTATAACAAAATGGATTTGCAAGGTTTGAAAAAATTAGCTCCAGAATTAGATTGGCAGTCATATTTTTCAAATGTTGGTTTGTCCAACCCGAAAGACATAAATATTTCTTCTCCTATTTTTATGACTTCTATAGCTAAAATGAGCAAAAAAGAGCCTTTAGAAGTTTGGAAAGCATATTTACTTTGGAATTTAGTAAACGGGGCTGGCGATTTACTAAGTCAAAATTTTGTGAATGCAAAATTTGATTTCTATGGCAAATATCTTTCAGGTACTAAAACTTTGAAGCCAAGATGGAAACGTAATGTTGATTTGATTGGTAATTTAATGGGTGAAGCTATTGGCAAAATCTATGTTGAAAGACACTTTACAGCAAATGCAAAAAACAAAATGAACGATTTGATTAATAACTTGCGTGCAGCTTTGAAAATCCGTTTGAATAATTTGGACTGGATGACTGATTCGACTAAAAAGCAAGCATTAAACAAATTAGATGCAATCAAAACTAAAATTGGTTATCCTGATAAATTCATTGATTATTCAAGCATTCCCGTTGTAAAAGATAATTTATACGAAAATGCATTGGCTTCAGCTAAGTTTAACTTCCAATACCAATTGGCAAAAGTGAATAAATCTGTTGACCCTACAGAGTGGTTAATGTCACCTCAAACAGTAAATGCTTACTATAATCCTGCTAGCAATGAGATAGTATTCCCAGCTGCAATTTTGCAACCACCTTTCTTTAATCCAACAGCGGACGATGCTGTGAATTATGGTGGAATTGGTGCTGTAATTGGACACGAAATTACTCACGGATTCGACGATCAAGGTCGCCAATATGATAAAGAAGGAAACTTAATTGACTGGTGGACTAAAGAAGACGGCAAAAGATTTGATGTGAAAGCGAAAGACATTATTTCTCAGTACAACAAGTTTTCTCCATTGCCAAATCAGTTTGTTAATGGTGCATTGACAATTGGTGAGAATATTGCCGATTTGGGCGGTGTAACAATTGCTTATGAAGCTATGCAGATAGCTCATAAAGACAAAAAGATTGAGAAAATTGACGGCTTCACTCCTGAGCAGAGATTCTTTATTAACTATGCTCAAATTTGGAGACAAAACATACGTGATCAGGAAATGATGAAAAGATTAAAAACTGATGTCCACTCTCCTGCTGAATTTAGAGTAAATGGAGTTTTGACTAACTTCACTCCATTCTATAAAGCATTCAATGTGAAGAAAGGAGATAAACTTTTCAAACCAGAGAACGAACGAACAAAGATTTGGTAAACAACAAAATCCACAAGGCCTCGCTTTTGCGGGGCTTTTTTTCTTAATTTCAATTATGATTAACATTCCTTTTGGTTTTGAAATATTATTATTCTTTGTCGGATTTTTAGCAGGAATGATTAATGCCGTTTCTGGTGGTGGTTCTATAATCACTTTGCCAGTTCTAATTCTGATGGGTTTACCAGCTGGATTGGCAAATGGCACAAATAGGATTGGTGTTTTTTTTCAATCATTATCGTCTTTTATTGCATATAGAGAAAAATATAAAGAATTTAAGTTAAGTTTAATTTTTGGATTATTAACAATCCCAGGTGCAATAGCAGGTGCTTTGATATCTACTCATTTATCGAACGCACTTTACGAGAAAATTCTAGCAGCTGTAGTCATATTGATTGGTGTTTACTTAGTACTTCCAAGTAAAAAATTTGAACAAGAAGATGCAATTGTGAAATTTAATTTTCTGAATGTATCAATATTGTTGCTAATTGGCTTTTATGGTGGCTTTATGCAAGTAGGCGTAGGGTTTATTATCTTAGCGTTCTTGCAAGGTGTTATAAAAATGGATTTGATGAGGGCTAATTCACACAAGGTGTTTATGGCATTTGCATTCACTGTGCCCAGCTTAATAATCTTTATTTTAGCAGGGGAAATTCACTATCTGAACGGATTGATATTAGCTGTCGGTACATCATTAGGAGCTTGGATTTCTTCTAAGTTGGCATTGAAAAAAGGTGAGAAATTTATAAAGTTTTTCTTAGTCATTTCCGTCTTACTTGTTTCACTGAAATTATTGAAAGTTTACTAATTGTAAGTACTTAATTAGCTTTTTGTGTAACTATTTTCTGTTTATTTTGTTATTCTAAAATGAAATGTTTTAGTTTCTACATATTTTTCTTGCTGTTGTTGTCACAGCTTATTTATAGCTCTTCTCAAGTTTCCATTTTGGATTTGAAAAAACAAGCTGGCGATTACAGATTGGACTTTCTGATTTGGGACGATAATGGTTTGGCAAATCAGGTCAATAAAAGTGATTTAAAATTATCGCTTAATAGTGCTACGGCAAATTTTAATTTAGTAAACAATACTACCAGTGCTGATATTTCAAACAAATCAATATTGATTAGTCTTGATATATCAAATGCTTACAACTATACAAATTTTGATATTGCAAAACAGGGGCTATTGAATTTATTTCCTAGATTAAATTATTTCAAACCAGAATTGGCACTAAGCACTTACAATACCACTGCTTATCTAAATCAAGATTTGACAACTGATTATTCAAAATTAGTTTATAAATTGCCTTATATCAGTTTATTTGGAGCAAGTAATTTCGAGAATGTTTTTTTCCATAGCTTTGCAGGCTCTGCAAATGTATTCAAGAATGCAGTTTTTGAAAAACATATTGTAATTATCGCCGATAGCTATTCAGAGTCAAATATCAATAGTATTAAAGATTATTTAGAGCAAAACAATGTGAATTGCTATTTGATTTATTTCAATGATATAGCTCCACCTAGCTTAGTGAACCTTACAAAATCAACTAATAGATTTAAAATTATAACTACTATTGCAGAACAAAAGAGTTTTGATTTTGCTTTAGATAAAGTAATTAAAGAAATTTACAAATTGATACCTTTTAATTTATCTTTCAATTCCAAAATATGTAATGACAGCTTGGAACTTGGATTGTCTTATTTGAATCAACAATATGATTTAAATTTTAGTATTCCTGAAATTTGGAAAAGTAACTTAAAGCCAATTACCAATAATACTATTGCCTTTGCAAAGGTAGAATCACAAATTCCAAAAGATACTATAGTTGAATTTTTCAGTGAATTTGATTCAATTATAATTCAAAATATAAATACAAATAGTTTGCTTTTGAAATATTCAATAATTGATTCTTTGGCATTTGATAAGAAAAGTGCTAAAGTGAAATTTACTTATCAAACAGCAGACACTAGCTATTTTAAAACTACAATAGCAGTGCAAAGCACAGCATGCAAAGTTTTATCTTTTAACTTTGAAGCAGGAACAAAAACTAAGCTTAATAATAATAGCACAATTCGAATAGTTGCACCGAAACCAAATGAACGATTAATTGCTGGGAATCCCGCTATAATTAGATGGGAAGGTACTAACCCTAAAGACATATTTAAACTGGAATACACTAGTAATGATGGCTTAAATTGGAACTTGATAAGTGAAACTGCTACGAGCAATAGTTTCAACTGGAATGTTCCAAATACAGCTGCTCAATATAGAATTAGGATTAGTGAGTTAGCCAAGATAAATATTTATGAAAAGGTACTTTATTTCACAGTTCCAAACAATACATATATTGACAACATAAGCTGGGGAAGTGAAGATATATTAGCATTTTCTACTGATAAAGGAGAGCTTTATACAATCAATCCCTTCACTCAATTATCACCAAAGAAAATTAGCTCTGATTTGAAAAAAATAAACGATTTGAAATTCGGTAAATCAGGGACAAAAATAGCTACTTCTATAGATGCCAGCACATCTAATAGCAATCTTATTATTTTTGATGCAGACGAAGTGCAACCACCAGTAAAATTATTAGGCAATTTAGAAAGACCAAAATCACTAGAATGGAATAAACAATCTAATATGATTTTTTCAGGAGATTTTAATGGTAATTTAGACATTTGGAATATGACTAATCCTAGCTCTCAAACTCTAACATTTCCATTAATTCACAATGGTGCTATAAATTCAATTGCATATAGTGAAAAAAAGAATTTACTCATAACAACAGGAAATGATAGTTGGTTAAAGTTCCGTTCAAGTTTAAACTGGCAAATATTTAATGACACTTTAACTTTGAATTATGGGAACAATGATGTAGCTGTATCTATGAAACTTACCAATGATGATAATAATCTATATTTAGTCACCAAAAACAGTTTGATTTATTATTATGATTTATTCAAAAATGATACAATATTTTCACCTAGTTTGAGATTTAGTAATAAAATAAATAATTTACAATTTAATCATATATCCACTTTTCAAAACAAACTTCTTTATACTGCTTCTAGTAGCATAAGTTTGACAAATCAGAGTAATCAAGTCCTTTTTAGCTTTACTGGACATGACAACCAAATTAGTTCTTTCGATGTGAGTAAGAATGGATTTGTAGCAAGTGCAGATATTAGAGGAGGTTTACAAATATGGAATATTAATGATTTTCCATTTGAAAAAAAGATTTTAGAAACAAGCCAAAGCGACAATTTCCAAGTTGTAGATATAAATTTAAAAATAGAAAATATAAATTTAGGCAATTATTGTTTGGGCAAAGTGCAAACAAACAATATATCAAAGTATATTTTAAATGAAGCTAATGCGAGCTTAGTTATTGATTCAATTAAAATCAATAACGATATTAATTCAGAGTTTAATATAACTAATATTTTCCCAATTACAATTAAATCAAAGAGTAGTTTCGATTTACAAATAGATTTTGCGCCAAAAACAGAGGGTACAAAGTTTTTAGAAATTATTGTTTATGCTGGGAATTTTAGCTTTAAGAAGCTATTAACTGCTGTCGGATACGACCCTCGATACATAGTAGAAAATAGCACAATTGACTTTGGCAATATAAATTATGACCAAACAATGTTACTTTCAAATCAATTAAAAATAACAAATTCTGGCACAGTAAATTTGAAAATAATTAACTTTGAATACCAATCAAAAGATACTATTTTCAAATTAACTCAAAATAACTTACCAGTTAATGTTCCTGTTGATATTGCTCCTAGTAAATCTGTTACTTTTGAAGTGAGCTTTTTGCCGAAGAATATTGAGAGATACAATGCTTTATTGAGATTTAATACTCAAGAGACTTGCACTCCAATTTTTGTAAGCTTACTTGGCACAGGTGTAGCACCTGCAATCAAACAAAATAATTTCATATTAGACAAAATAAATTGTGCTAATGAAATGATTGATACAATCTTAAATATTACAAACACAGGCAAAGGGATTTTAGAAATAGAGAGTATTAAGCAAGTAAGCGGTAATTCAAATTGCAAGTTAATTTTAATTAAAAATAGTGCAAAACCAAATGAGAATATTATTTTGCGTTGCTCATATATTGATAATGGTATAAAGAAAGATAGCAATGTATTTGAATTACTAACGAATAAACTTGAGAATGGCAACAATAAACACACCATTGCCATATTAAGTCAGAAAGATAGTATAGGTGTTTACACAAAAGATACTACAATTAACTTTATTGTATCAACAATCAATACAAACGCCAGCAAAACAATCTCAGTAAAAAACACTGGTACAATTTCTATTGACTGGAGTAAAGAGATTTTCTTGAGTGAGTATTTTGAATTAAAATCAATAACACCAATAATTTGCCAACCAAATGAATATTCTCAGTTTGAGTTTTACTTTACTGGCAGTGATAAAGATACATCTCTGCAAGCATCTTATTTACTTTCAAATAAATGCAAGAATCAAATAATTAATTTGTTCGCTATAATTGGTTCAAAAGAAACTAATATCAGCTTTAACCCTACTTACGATTTAGGTTTACTGGAATGTAATCAACCATATTTAATAAAAGTTGCTATAAGCAATATAGGTCAAAATGAGTTATTAGTCAAAAATATTAGATTTGAAAATGATAATTTGAATGAATTAAACTTAATTAGCCCAACGACTAATATTTTAACGGCAAAAGAAACTTTTGAAATTGAGATTCTTGTAACTCCCAAACAATTAATAACTAAGGATATAGATTTAATTATTGAAACAAATGCTAAGAATGCTGTAAATGGAATCTCTAAAATTAAAATATCTTTTGAGAGAATTCAAAATACATTTGAGACGACAAATGTAAACATTGACATTAATGATATTATCGTTAATACAATTCGCAATTTTACTTATAGTTTGAAATATACTGGTAATAAACCTTTGACAATTACAACACCTGTTATATTAACTAATAATTTCACGTTGGATTCTATCATTCCTAAAGTTATAGAACCAGATAGTACTGCAATTTTTTACTTTACTCTAAATGCTTTACAAGAAGGTAAAGTGAATTCTTACTATAACTTTTCAAATAATTGTAAAGATAGTTTGAATCTAATCTTCAATGCAATTGTTATTGGAAGTAATTTTATTAAAGTTACTATGCCACAAATTAGCAGTAAAACAGGCGATATTGTAAGTTTAAAAGCACAAATTAGCAATCCTAAACAACATAATTTGACTTTTCTAGATAGCTCTATTATTGAATTCCGAGTGAATAATTCAATTGCCATACCTAAATTTGAATGGACAAGCGACACACTTATTGATGGAATTAGATATACAAAAACAATCTTTAACCCAAATCAAGAGTACAAATATTTAACTACTTTGGGCGATTCAAATCTAACGATTGTAAATTTTATGATTAAACCAATTAGTAATCCAGAATCAATTAGTATCTTTGAAGAATCAGGCAAAATAACACTTACAGACGTTTGCTACGAAGGAAATTCAAGGTATGTGATTAGCACTGGCAACTTTACGTTTTCAACACCATTTCCAAATCCTTGTGATATTGAGGTTCATTTTGAAATTAATGCTATAGAAAAAGGAAAATACGTATTAGATTTGTATGATGAAATGGGTAACTTTGTGAAAAATTTATTTAGTAAAGAACTTAATCCAAGTTCATACTCAATCAAAAACAATGTTTTTGATGTACCGATTGGGGGATATTATTGTAAACTAACAACTCCTTCGGAACTTTATTTTAGGAAATTAATAATAATCAGGTAGTAATGAAAATACTTGTAACTGGTGGGGCTGGCTTTATAGGCTCTCATATCGTTGATAGATACATTAATTTGGGACACGAAGTTGTTATAATTGACAATATGTCCACTGGGAAAGAAGAAAATATAAATCCCAAAGCGAAGTTTATTAAAATAGATATTAAAGATGATACTATTTTGGATTTATTTGAAAAAGAAATGTTTGATATTGTGAGTCATCACGCAGCTCAGATGGATGTGAGAGTTTCGGTGAACGACCCACAATTTGATGCAAGAGAAAATATATTGGGTAGTTTGAATATTTACG
>Ga0163147_10002796_pt1 | contig 24208 bp, 17 predicted proteins | sample OliLakLV19MP6G1_FD_148597 | JGI IMG/M metagenome (GOLD analysis project Ga0163147, IMG submission 148597) | Freshwater microbial mat bacterial communities from Lake Vanda, McMurdo Dry Valleys, Antarctica- Oligotrophic Lake LV.19.MP6.G1 | ecosystem: Environmental > Aquatic > Freshwater > Lake >...
CCCCTGCGGCTCCCTGCTCCCTCTCCTCCCTGCTCCCTTCGCTCAACTCACCCGCGATCCAGCCTTCACCGGTCGCTCGACGGTCACCACCACCACCTCGCGCTCCTCGGCACCGCCGGCAGCGCCTCCGGCTGGCCCCCCGGCTGGGCCCCCGGCTGGGCCCCCGGCTGGTGCCTCGCGCAGATCGCTCGCGGCGAGGATCATGCCCTCGCTGATCTCGCCTCGAAGTTTGCGGGGTTCGAGGTTGGCCACGATCACCACCTGCTTGCCCACCAGCGACTGCGGGTCATACCAGGCCCGGATCCCTGCACAGACCTGTCGGCCGTTCGGGGTGCCGTCGTCGAGGCGCACCTTGAGAAGCTTGTCGGCGTTCGGATGCGGCTCTGCGGAGAGGACCGTGGCCACTCGCAGATCGAGCTTGGCGAAGAGCTCGTAGGGAATGGCCGCCAACGGTTCGGCCCTTGCCGCAGTTGGGGCCGCAGTTGGGGCCGCAGTTGGGGCCGAAGCCGGCGACGACCCCGCCGCAGAAGCCATCGTTGGTGCCGTCGAGGGTGCGGGAGCGCCGGATTGCGTGTTCTGATCAGCCATGGGGCCGATGGTATGGCCGCGCGCGAGTGTCCGCACACCCGCTCGCTCAGCCTTCCGCCACGCCGACCGCCCGCGCATCCCGGTCGCTCAGCATCCCGCCATCGCTGCGGACTCGAACTGTCCCGTCCCGCTTCCAGGACCGGTCGCAGCGCGGCTCCTCGCGGAGATCACGCACTTCGACTTCGCGAGCCGATCGGTCCAGCTCGACCCGCGAGACGCCGAAGAGATCCGCCAGATCGGTCGCAAATGGCGCGAGCACGCCGTCCGGATCAGGAAGCAGCACGCCGGCATCAAGTGGATTCTCGATGCCCCGGGCCTTGGCCTGTTCGATGGCCTTCTGGGCCGCCTCTCGCGCCACCATGACGGCGCTCCAGGCCGGATGGGCTTCGAATCGAAGTCCGAAGGCCACCTCTTCGTGGATGCAACGGGTGTCATCGCGCCACAGCGCTCGGAAGGCCTCGTCGGCGGTGTGCGGCAGGATCGGCGCCAGCAGCCGGCAGAGCACCTCCATGATGTCCCACATCGCCGACTGCGTCGCTCGGCGCCGGGGTGCGTCGCGGCCGTCGCAGTAGAGGCGGTCCTTCACCGCCACGCAATAGGTCGCCGACAGCGTGTCGTTGCAGAAGTCGTAGATCCGCTGATGGGCGGTGCGGAACTCGTAGGTCTCGTACGCCTTGAGCACATCCTGCTCGAGCTTCGCGGCCTCGCCCAGCACCCAGCCGTCGATTGAGGTCGGAGCGATCTGCTGTGGTGCAAGGCCGTCGCTTCGCTGGAAGTCGTCGAGATTGCTGAGCAGGAATCGCAGCGTGTTCCGCACCTTGCGATACGCCTCGCCGGCGAGCCTGATGTACTCGAGGTCCAGCTTGATGTCATTCTCGTAGGCCAGCGAGCTGACCCACCAGCGACACACTTCGGCGCCGAACTCCTTGAGAAGCTCATCGACGTCGAGGGCGTTGCCGAGCGACTTGCTCATCTTGCGCCCGTCCTTGTCGACGATGAATCCGTGGGTGACCAGGGTCCTGAACGGCGGCTCGCCGGTGACTCCCAGGGCAGGCAGGAGCGACACCTGGAACCAGCCGCGGTGCTGATCGCTTCCCTCGAGGTAGAGATCGGCCGGGAAACCGAGACCGCGGGCCCGCATCACCGCGTTCCACGAGCAGCCGCTCTCGAACCAGACGTCGAAGATGTCGTTCATCTTGCGAAGGGAGGCGATGTCGAGTTCCGGCGGCGCGGCCACGTCCTGGGTCGGGTCATACTCGGCCAGGAGCTGGGCCGGCGCTTCCCGGAACCACGCGTCGCTGCCCCGCGCCGCGAAGGCCGCGGCGATCGCCTGCACCGACGCCGGCGTCATGAAGATCGAGCCGTCCGGCCGAGTGAAGGCCGGGATCGGCAGCCCCCACGAGCGCTGCCGGCTGAGGCACCAGTCCGGGCGCGACTCCAGCATGCCGCGCATGCGGTTGCGACCCCACTCGGGCACGAACGCCACCCGCGTCTCCGCCGCGGACAGAGCCATGCCGCGGAGGGTGGCGAGGTCGTTGCGCTTTCCGATGGGCTTGTCGACGGCGAGAAACCACTGCTCGGTGCTGCGGAAGATCACCGGGGTGCGGCCGCGCCAGTCGTGCGGATAGCTGTGGGTGAAGGAGTGCGAATGGAAGAGGTGACCGCTCTCGCGGAGTTCGTCGGTGACTCGCTGATTCGCGTCCCAGACCAGCATGCCCCGCAGCCACGACGGCACGGTGTCGTCGTAGGTGCCGTCGTCCTTGACCGGGCAGTAGATCGGCAGCCCTTCGCGAAGGCCGGTGCGGTAATCCTCTTCGCCGTGGCCCGGGGCGGTGTGCACAAGACCGGTGCCATCCTCGAGCGTCACGTACTCCGCCGCGACCATCCGACCCGTGCGCGGACAGAACGGATGTCGATACTCCAATCCGACGAGCTTGGCTCCATCGGTTTCGGCAAGCACCTTCACCCGCTCCGACTTGGCGATTCCGGTGACCTTCGCGAGACGCTCGCTGGCCACCACCGTCACGCTTCCGTCCACTTCGACCAGGGCGTAGCGGAAGCGCTCGTTCACCGCGATGGCCAGGTTGGCCGGCAGGGTCCAGGGCGTCGTGGTCCAGATCATGAAGCTCGGAGTGACGTCGAGCTCGATCTCGAAGGCCTTCTCGACCGCGGCGCGGTCCACGGCCTCGAACTCGACGTAGACCGAGAGATCCACGCGATCCTCGTATTCGAGCTCGGCCTCGGCCAGCGCAGTCTGGTTGGCAATCGACCAGTGCACCGGCTTGAGCTGGCGATAGACGAGCCCGCGATCGAGCAGCTCCGCGAAGACTTCGAGCACCCCGTGCTCATAGCGCGGCTGCATCGTGGCGTAGGGATTCTCGTAATCGGCGAGGGTCAGCAGCCGCTTCAGGCCGCTGCGCTGGAGATCGATGTACTTCTCCGCCGACTTCGCGCACTCGCGGCGCACCGCCATGCGACGATCGTCATCCGAGAGCGTGTCCAGCTTGGCCACCTTGCCGCTCTCCACCAGGCCGGTCATGACCTTGTGCTCGATGGGCAGACCGTGGCAGTCCCACCCGGGGATGTAGCGGCACTGTCGCCCCATCAGCAGACGACTTCGCACCACCAGATCCTTCATCACCTTGTTGAGGAGATGCCCGGTGTGAATGGCTCCGTTGGCATACGGCGGACCGTCATGGAAGATGAACGGCTCGGCTCCCTCCCGCGATTCGACGATTCGTCGATACAGCCCCGCCTGCTCCCAGCGCTTCTGACTGAGAGGCTCGTTCTGGGCGAGATTCGCCTTCATCGGAAAGGCAGTGCGGGGCAGGTTCAGCGTGGGCTTGTAGTCGGGCATGGCAGGCGCGAGAGAGCGATGGTCTGAGTGTCGGCAGGGAGAGAGATCAACGCCCGAGTCACTCGGGACATTCGCCGGGCTTGACCACGTCGTCGAGGTACTTCTGGAACTCGCCCATCCGATAGGAGACGAAGCAGAACGCGTGGTGCAGCGCGAACCACTCGATGTCACCGGGGTCCTTCTCGAGGTCGGTGCGGAGGCGGTTCAGTTCGGCGAGGACCTTCTCGACCTTGATGACGTTGGGCATGGTGGTTGCGGACGAAGGCTGGGGAGAGGACTCGAATGAAGGGCTCGCCCGGCCGAGTGCGCCCGGCGGCGCTGCGGGCGTGGCGAAGGGCGACGCTCCCCCACCGGACCCGACGGGACCCAACTGCCGCCGACCGGACCCGACTGGACCCGACTGGACCGGCATGGGCGAGCGGTTACTATACGAACTCGTTTTTGTCAGGCTGTCCGGTCTCGATCGCTTCGGCCGGTGTGAACGAGGCGGAACGACGAGGTCAGACAATCCACACCGGTCGCCAGACCGGAAGCTGGGGCAGTAGCTCAATTGGGAGAGCGCCTCGGTCGCATCGAGGAGGTTGTGAGTTCGACCCTCATCTGCTCCATTCGTCGTGCCCTCAGTACGCGACGGCACGACCCCTGACTCGAACGCTGGCACACCACCTGATGCGACCCGCGACCTTCGTCGCGGGTCGCATCACTTTTGTTCCAGCCGCGGTCCATCTTCCGCGGTTGCTCGCCACAATGGACCACGCGATGACTCCGTTGCCGCACGCCAGCAGACCCCACGACACCGAGACTGTCAATGACACGCCCGACCTCGCGGTCGACGCCGCGTCGTCGACTGCGCCGGCTGCGTCCTCGTCGGGAGCCGCGCCAGCGCCCCCGCCCACCTCCGCCAGGTCGACCACTCGCAACGATCCGCGCACCACTCCGGCGATGCGGCAGTACTTCGGGTTCAAGCAGGCTCACCCGGGATGTCTTCTCCTCTTTCGGATGGGCGACTTCTACGAGTGCTTCGACGAGGACGCCGTCACCGCCCATCGCGTCCTCGGCATCACCCTCACCCAGCGCAGCGCCGGGCTGCCGATGGCGGGCGTGCCGTTTCATGCCATCGAGGGATACCTGCGCCGGCTCGTCGAGCAGGGGCATCGCGTGGCCATCTGCGAGCAGGTCGAAGATCCCGCGCAGGCCAAGGGCATCGTCGAACGGGCGGTGACGCGAGTGCTGACTCCCGGCACGCTGGTCGACGAGCTCCTCCTCGACGAGGGACGCCCGAACTACCTCGGTGCTCTGGCCCTTCGCGACGAGTCCGAGGGGATCTCCGGCGTGCTGGCCCTGGCCGAGATCTCAACCGGACTCTTCACCCTTCATCGACTTCCGCCGGGGCAGGTGATCGACGAACTCGCTCGACTGGCGCCCGCGGAACTGCTCCACGTCGAGACGAGCGCAATCGAGCCGGGTCCGCACGATGCAGTGGCACTCCTTCGTTCGCTTCCCGAGCGCCTCCCGCTGACCCTCACCGCCCGTCCCGCGTGGAACTTCCGCGCTCGCGATGCCGTCGAGTGTCTGCGCCGGCAGTTCGGGGTGGCCACGCTCGCGGGGTTCGGACTCGACGAGACGGATCCGGCGCTCTCCGTCGCCGGGGCGCTCCTGCGCTATCTAGAGGAGACTCAGGCGCCCGCCGCCGAAGCCGGCCCGGCGTCGGCGCGGCTGGCCCATCTGCGACCGCCGCGCCTCGTCGAGCGCTCGCTGCACCTGGCAATCGACGGGGCCAGCCTCCGGAGTCTCGAGGTCGAGCGCACGATGCGCAGCGGCTCGACCGAGGGTTCGCTCATCGCCGCCCTGCAGCAGTGCCGCACCCCGATGGGAAAGCGGCTGCTTCGGCAGTGGCTCTGCTTCCCGCTCTGCAATCGCCCGGCAATCGAGGCCAGGCAGCGCTGCGTGGCGGCGCTGGTGGGCGACCGCGACTTCGCCGCCCGACTGGATGCGCATCTGAGCGGCGTGCAGGACATCGCCCGCATCGCCGCCCGCACCGCCCTCGGACGAGCGACACCGCGCGATCTGGTGGCCCTCGCCCACTCGACGCTGCGGCTGTCCGCGCTCGTCGACGAACTCGCCGATCGTCCGGCGTTCGCCTCGGAGACGCAGCGCCTCGCCGGGTCACTCGCCGTCGTCGGCACCATCGCCCGCGAGATCACTGCCCGCTGCGTCGAGTCGCCGCCGGCCCACATGCGCGAAGGCGGACTGATGCGAGACGGTGTGGATGCACTCCTCGACGAGGCCCGCCTGCTCCAGCGCGACGCAGGAGCGTGGCTCTCGCAGTACCAGGTCGATCTGGTCGAGCGCACCCGGATCCCCTCGCTCAGGGTCGGGTTCAATCGAGTCTTCGGCTATTACATCGAAGTCACCAACACCCACGGTGCCAAGGTCCCTTCCGACTTCATCCGCCGGCAGACGCTGCGTGGTGCCGAGCGGTACATCACTCCCGAACTCAAGAACTACGAAGACAAGGTCCTCTCGGCCGAGAGTCGGGCCCTCGACCGCGAGCGGGCGCTTTTTGCGGAACTCTGCGAGGCCGCTGCCGCGGCTGTGGCCGCCTTCGCCGACGCCGCAGAGCGCGTGGCCACCATCGACACCCTCGCCTCGTTCGCCGAGACCGCGGTCAGACACCGGTACGTGCAGCCCGAGATCGTCGACGAGCCGTGTCTGCGCATCGTGCAGGGCCGTCACCCCGTCCTCGATCGCACCCTCGCGGAGCGATTCGTTCCCAACGACTGCGTTCTGCGCGGGGCGCATGATCACAATGATCACAATGATCCAAATGATCCGGGGCGCAGTCCATCACCCGAGGAGCAGGCGTCGCTGGCCCTCATCACCGGGCCCAACATGGCCGGCAAGAGCACCTTCATCCGCCAGGTGGCGTTGATCTGCCTGCTGGCCCACACCGGCTCCTTCGTGCCGGCCGACGCCGCGGTGATCGGGCTCTGCGATCGGATCTTCACTCGAATCGGCGCCGCCGACGAACTCCATCTCAACCAGTCGACCTTCATGGTCGAGATGACCGAGACCGCCAACATCCTTCATCACGCCACGCCGCGAAGTCTGGTCGTGCTCGACGAGATCGGCCGCGGCACAAGCACTCTCGACGGACTGAGTCTCGCCTGGGCCATCGCCGAGACCCTGGCCCGCACCGGCTGCCGGACGCTCTTCGCCACGCACTATCACGAACTCACCGGCCTCGCCGATCGGATGCCTGAGGTTCGCAATCTCCAGGTGGCGGTGCGGGAGTGGAACGACGAGATCGTCTTCCTCCATCACATCGTGCCGGGCAGGACCGATCGCAGCTACGGCATTCACGTGGCCAAGCTCGCCGGTCTTCCGCGCGAGACGGTCGCTCGGGCCGAGACCCTGCTCGAGACCCTCGCGGTCCAGACCGAGCCGCACGCAATCGATCCGATGCCGGTCACGAGGCCGCCGAACTCCCAGCTCGGACTCTTCACCGAGTACCTGAATCACCCGGTCGTCGATCGACTCCGCGTGATCAACGTGGAGCGGCTCTCGCCGCTCGAGTCGTTCGATCTGCTGCGAGCTCTGGTCGACGAGGTCCGCAAGGCTCGATGACACGCAGCCCCGATTGGTCGCCACCGTTGCGGGAGGCCCGATGCTGATTCTGCTCGGCGTCGCCGCGGCGATCCTCACCGCGCTCCTTGCTGGAATCATCGCCCTGGAGGCGGTCCGTCCGCCGCGGCGGGCCGCGGGATACGCCCTTGCCCGCGGGCTCCCGCTCGATCCCGCGGAGCTCTCGCTCCCCTTCACCTCCTGGACGGTGCGCTGTCACGACGGCGTCGAGCTGCCGGTGTGGGACATCGATCTCTCGGCTGATCGGCGCACTCCCGCAGGGCCCAGGCCTTCGCCGCCGCTCACGCTTGTCCTGCTCCACGGCTGGGGACGCTCGCGAATCGAATCGCTGGCTCGACTCGCTGCACTCCGCGCCGCGGCCCCGGGCGCCTTCGACTGCGCGCTCCTGGTCGATCTTCGCGGTCATGGCGAGTCCACGGCTTCGTTCAGTCGCCTGGGCAGCGGCGAGGAAGGCGATCTCCTTGAACTCCTGCGCATGGCCGCGGCGCCGCGCGTGCTTCTCGCGGGCCACTCCATGGGGGGAGTGACTGCAATCCTCGCGGCCGCGAGCGACGACCCGGTGACCGCGACGATTGCCGGAGTCATCGCCTGGGCTCCCTATCACGATGTGCACGTTCCGATCTGCCTGCGACTGCGGGCCCGGGAGTTCCCGGCGCGGCCGTTCACCGACATCGCCCTCGCCGGACTGCGACTTCTCGGAATCCGGACTCGATCGACGGAGGCCTTCGCGGCGCAACTCCGGGTGCCGCTCCTGGTCCTCCAGGGTGACGCTGACCCGCTGTCGCCGAGCGCCGGAGCGAAGCGGATCGCCGAAGCAGCCCCGAAGGGCCGCTTCATCCTTCTTCCGGGTGTCACTCACGGCGACGCCCATGAAACGGCCGCCGCGGAACACGCGGCGGCCGTGAAGTCGTTCGTCGATTCGATCTGAGCGGTTGCACCCGACAGTCGCCAAGGTCTCCCGCGCCCAACCACTTCGGCTCCGCCAACCACCTCGGCCGCATCAACCACCTCGGCCGCATCAACCACTTCGGCCGCGCCAACCACCTCGGCCGCATCAATCACTTCGGCCGCATCAACCACCTCGGCCGCATCAACCACCTCGGCCGCGCCAACCACCTCGGCCGCGCCAACCACCTCGGCCGCATCAATCACTTCGGCCGCATCAACCACGCCAGAGCGAGTGTGCGGCGAAGCCGCTACGGAGCGCTCAAACTCACCCCGGCGAAGCCGCTACGGAGCGCTCAAACTCACCCCGGCGAAGCCGCTCCGGAGGGCTCAAACTACTTGACCTTCGGCGCCACCGCCGCGCCCTCCGGCGCCAGCACCTGCGAGCGGAAGAGAAAGCCGTCGGTGGTGCCGCGGAACGACCAGACGCTCGGACCGACGTGGGTTCCAATCAGTTCCGGCGTGATCTTCTCGGAGAGCTCGGCGAGGGTCTGCAGCGACTTCATGCTCTCGCCCATCGGGCCCTCGTCGTCACCCATCTCGGCCCCGAACTCCTTGAGCATGGCAATCTGCGACTTGAGGGAGAACTGCGAACTGCGCCAGGTGGCGGCCATGTTGTTGTACCCCCAGCCGACGAGTTCGCCCTCGGGAAGTGCGGCGAGACCGCGTCGGAAGAACTTCTCCTCGGCGAGGGCCGATTCGCCCTTCTGACCGACCGAGCGGAGGACGCCTTCGACCGACTCGAGCGATCCCAGCGCCACCCAGCCGCCGCCGACACCCACGGCCACTTCAGGAGAGAACTCGTCGGCAAAGACGGTGTTCCCCAGGAAGTCCTGCGGCGCCAGACCCATCGCCGGAGCCAGCATGTCGAACATCGGCTTCACGGACTCGAGCTTGGCGGCGCGAATCGTCACCGACATCCGCTGGCTGTCCTCGTTGATCGGTTCGACCTGCGACGAAGCCACGTAGATCTCCGGGCCCATCTCGGCGAATGCCTGATCGAGCATCGGGCCGAACTGCTGGAGGCTCATGTCGATCTGCTCGGCGAACATCGGAGGCAGCCCCTTCACGATGTCGCGGACCAGCGGCATGATCCGGGCGAAGCGGACATTCATGCGCGCGAAGCCGATGGTGTCGCTCCCGACGAACGAGGGAATGTCACCCTTGGGCTTGCCGGCCGTTATCAGCGACATCAGACCGACCTTGTCGCCGGGAATGTGCATGCCAATCGAGAGGTTGGCCATGCCGTCGCGTCCGTCGAGCCCGAGCCCGAACCCGTACGCGCGGATGTCGCCGAAGAGCTGGGCGATGTAGGGCATGACCATCGCTCCCGGCCCGGCCATGAGCGGGGCGACCAGCGGCTGGATCGAGGGCGTGAGCAGCACCGCCCATCCCTGGCGATCGTCGCCGAGCTGGGCCATCGCGGCCTGGAAGTCCTTGTTGTCGGCGAGCGGCTTCTCGAGCTTCTGACCATCGATGACTTCAAAAGCGTCCTCGAGAGCGAGCAGGCTCGATGCCAGGAAGTAGCGCGAACCGTCGCGAGCGAAGTGGAGGGTGTTGAATCGGCTGAAGATCTCCTCCATGCCGGGGAACTCCTCATCCATCCCTCCCATCCCCTCCTCCTCTTCCTCCTCGACCTCTGGCTTGGGAAGCTCGATCGAGCGGACCTTGCGACCGCGGATCTCGCGCTCCTCGACCTTGGCTCCGTCGTCGCGGGTCAGCTTGGTGATGACCGCAGCGAACATCTCCTCTGCCTTGTCGGCGTTGGCGCCGAAGTCGGCGAAGTTCAGCCCGACCGGGATCATCTGGTCGGTCTCCTCGTCGCGCTCGGCGAGAATGGCGCCGGCGATCGTCCCTTCCGGCTTGACCAGATCGTCACGCTCGAGTCCGAGCTCCTTGAGGGTCTCGTCGATCGACGGGCGGTCTTCGCCCGTCGACTTGAATATCTCGGCCATGTAGGCCTGCACCGACTCGGTCTCGAAGAGCGACCAGAGCGACGTTCGCCGAAGCCTGGCTTCGAAGTCCTTGTAGTCGGGGACGGACATCACCAGCACCGCCTGATCCGAGACCAGGTGCTCGATGCGCACCGGGGCGGTGTCGGCGAGGGCGAAGGCCGGAGTGGAGAAACAGACCGACGCCACGATCGAAGCCGAAGCCACCAGCCCGATCGAACAAGTCGCGAAACGATTCAGCACGAGAGTCTCCTGCGGGGACATGACATGTGGGAGGAATGCACCGACGGTTCAGCGTCCCGCGCTGCCGTCGCGAAGTTCCGGCGACACCCCGGCCGCGACCCGCGTCGGCGGAACGTGATATCGATGCCCGGAGTTGGGATTGTCCTTGTCGAAGGCGAAGGCTTCACGGTTCTTGATGAAGTCCTTCACGTAGCGGGCGGGAATGGCGAACCCGAGGGCCTCGCCACCGAGGATGCCCATGTTGGTGATGCCGATCACTTCGCCGCGGGTGTTGAAGAGCGGTCCGCCCGAGTTGCCCGGATTGATGGGCGCGTCGGTCTGGATGTAGGTCAGTCCGCTGAAACTCCGCTGCGAGGTCGAGATCACTCCCTGAGTCAGGGTGCGCTCGAGTCCCAGCGGATTGCCGATGGCGAAGACCCCTTGGCCGATCTCCAGGCTCTCATCCCGCTGCACTGGAGCGATGGTGAAGTCCTTGCCCTCGGGATGGCGGATCTTGATCAGGCCGAGGTCGAGGTGATTGTTCACCGCGATGATCTCGACATCGTCGATCACCACCCGACGCAGCGTGCCGTCCTCCTCGGGGAACCAGACCGTGGCCTTGAGCATGGTCTCGTTCTGGATGACGTGGGCGTTGGTGATGGCATAGCCGGCGCGGTTGATGATCACACCCGACCCCAGTCCGCTCGGGGTCGAGACCTTGATCACCGAAGGCCCGATCCGTCGGGCATGCTCGCGCGGGTTGAGCTCGGGGGAATCGTTGGCAGTGCTGAAGAGGGTGTCCTCTTCGAGACTCGCCTTGGCGTTTGGATCGTCGAGGGTGACTTCGTCGACCTCCGACATCTCCACCACCAGCACCTCCGGACCGACATCGAGCCAGAGTCGGCGGTCGTTTCGCTTGATGACGGAACCCTCGAGCGTGTTTCCGCTCTTCAGCTTGACCAGATCGGCCTGAGCCGCCGGAGCGGCGATGAAGGCGAGGGTGACGAGGGCGGTCAGCGCGGTGTGTCGGAGCATGGGGTGCCCGGGAGTTCGGATCTGGCTTCGGATATGGGGAATGAGCGAGGTGGAGACTCCGACGCGCCCGCGACCCGTCGAGCAGTGTGTCGATCCTGGGCGACAAACCGCCCCGGATCGGCCGCTACTATACGACCCGCGCGAACGCTCAGACGAAGTGCGTTCCGAAACCGAGGCCCCGCGTTTCACGCGTGATGAAAAGGCGGTGCGCCGAGTTGCTCCATCTCCCACTCCGTCCCAGCCCCGGCCTCTCCTCCATGCTCACTCCTGCGCTCACTCCCGCGATCACTCCCGCGCTCACTCCCGCGATCACTCCCGCGCTCACTCCCGCGACGACTTCCGCCACTCCCCCACGGCGTCCCGTTGCGGCACTCGCTGCCATTTCGATCGGGGCCGCGCTCTCGATTGCATCCATCGTCTCCGCCCAGACTCCTTCGCTGGCCGAGTTCTTCGGTTTCGAAGGGCTCGAGATCGTGAAGATCGATGCCAACCCAGGGCCGCTGGCCATCGCCGACATGAATGGTGACGGTCACAACGACCTCGTGGTCGCCAACAACCGCAAGAGCCGCATCGAGATCCACTACTTCAAGCCCGGAGCCACGCCCGACGACGAGCAGCCCCGACCGGCAGGCAGCGGCGTCAACGAGATCCCCGAGCACTGGCGATTTCGCCGCGAGCTGATCTCGGTGAGCCACCAGGTCAGCGGGATCGCCGTCTCGGACATCGATGCCGACGGCCGCGCCGACATCGTCTATGCCGGCAACCCTCCGACGATCGTGATGATGCGGCAGGCCCAGCCTGGCGAGTTCGAGGTCTTCCGTCGCCACAACGTGAAGGGGCTCGCCGCCGGACGGGACGGCTTCGCCATCGCCGACGTCACCGGCGACGCGGCCCTCGAAGTGATTGCGATGGTCGGCGGCCGGATCCGCATCTGGCCCCTCAACGGAGGCAATCTCGGCACCAGCACCGAGCTCGCCGGGGGCGGCACCCTGGTCGCCTTTCTGATCGAGGACTTCGACGGCGACGGCCGCAACGACTTCGTCGGCATCATTCCCGACGACTCTGCCCCAATACGACTCTGGCTCGCCGGCGGCGAGGCCAACGCCAAGGCCTTCGGCCCTCAGCTCCGATTCGAGATGCCGGTGATCCGCGAGGCGTGCGCCATCCGCTTTCCCGATCAGCCGGCTGCCAAGCTCAGCGTGATCGAGGCGGTCTCCAAGCGGGTGGTGGTTCTCGCCGCGGAACGGCAGTCGATCCCACCGGGCCTCGACGGTGACGCGGCGATGCGGGTGTACGCCTTCCGCGACGGCTCGACCCGCAAGCGCTCGACCGCGGTCGCCGACGTCGATGGCGACGGTCGCGCCGATCTGCTGGCCACCGACATCGAGGGCAACGCCGTCGTCGTCTACCGCCAGTTCGAAGGCAAGGGACTCGACGGTGGCACGCCGTTTCCGGCGTATGCAGAGATGACGTATCTGGTGGCGGGCAACGTCGATGACGATCCCCAGGCCGAAGTCTTCGTCCTCTCCCAGAAGGAAGGCGTGGTCGGACGCATGGACGGCGCCGCCGACGGCACCCTGAGCTTCCCGCAGGCCGTGGCCATCAGCGCCGGTCACACTCCGGTCGCGGCGACCTTGGTCGAGCTCGACGGCGGAATGACTCTTGCAGTCGTCGCCAAGGACGGTCGCAACTACGTCCTCGACCTCATCAACACCCGCACCAACGAGACCACCGTGGTCGACCTCGGTTCGCAGAGCCGCGAGCCGGAGACGATCGTCGCCCTCGACGCCGACCAGGATGGTCGCACCGATCTCTTGCTCTTCACGCCGGAGAAGCCGATGCAGATGCTGCGGTCCGACCCCAGCGGATTCAAGCTGCTCGAGTCGCGGGACATGGGCCAGTTCGGACTGGTGCAGGCTGCCGAAGCCCGCAACACGGAGACCTTCGACGTCGATGGCGATGGTCGTCAGGAGCTGCTGATTGCCGATCGCAACTTCATCCGCGCGGTGCGCTACGTCGCCGAGCCGCCGGCTGGCATCAGCCCGGGGTGGCAGGTGGTGACCCAGATCAATGCCGAGGATCCCTCGACCAAGCTGGTCTCGCTGGCCATCCGCAGCGGCGATTCCCCGGCCATCGCCGCCGCCGACCAGGACAATTCACGAGTGATCACCTTCGCCCGCAAGGCCTCGACCGACGCGAGTGGCCCGGCGGGAACCGCAGCGACCTGGACTCAGAACGAGGCCCTCGACGTGCGCGGCTTCAAGTTCACCTCGATCCAGGCCGGCTCCTTCAGCGGCGACGGGCGCGAGAATCTCCTGGCAATCGGCGGCGACGGCTTCGCCATCATCCAGTTCGGCGGCGAGCGGGTGGTGCTGTCGCAGGTCGCCGCGTGGCGCACCGACATCGATCGGCGCCGCCAGCACGAGATGCTGGCGGGCGACGTCAACAGCGACGGCTTCGTCGACCTGGTGATGCTCGACGACGGCGAGCAGATGTGCGAGATCCTCACCTTCACCGAGACCCAGCGGCTGCTGTACGCCACCGGCTTCCAGGTCTTCGAGAGCAAGATCTTTTCGGGCGGGGCGACCCGAGAGGCCCAGCCGAGTCAGGTCTTCATCGCCGACGTCACCGGCGACGACGCCGACGACATCGTCCTGATCTCCCACGATCGACTGCTGATCTACCCGCAGATGCGGAAGCCGTAAGCGGTGGTCAAGCCGCTCTTCCACATCGTCCTTCTCAATCCCGAGATCCCCAACAACACCGGCAACATCGGGCGCACGGCACTGGCCACCGGATGTCGTCTGCATGTGATCCACCCCCTGGGCTTCTCGATGGACGAGAAGGCCAGACGCCGCGCCGGGCTGGACTACTGGGAGCACGTCGACTGCGTGGAGCACGAGTCGTGGGAGGCGTTTCTGGCCACCGAGCAACCCGCTCGACTCTTCCTCTTCACCACCCGCTCCTCACGACCGATGTGGGACGCCCAGTTCGTCCAGGGCGACCACCTCCTCTTCGGGCGGGAGAGTCGAGGCGTCGACGACGCCGTCCACGACTTCGTCGCGGAGCGATTCGGGCCGGGGGCGAGCGTGCGGCTTCCCATGGTCGATCACCCCGCCGCCCGCAGCCTGAACCTGGCCACGGCGGTATGCGCGGCCGTCTATGAAGGATGGAGACAGGTGGCCCGACCCGGTCCGCCACCGCCTGTCTGAAATGTCGAACCCCGACTTCACAACCACCTCGACCGACGCCATCGTCGGACCTCACCCCCCCACCAACCCTGGAGCAGCTCTCATGACTCTTCGCGCTGTTGCCGCAGCCGCATTCGGTGCGGCGCTTGCATCGCTCGTGCCCTCGTTCGCCGTGGCTGACCTGATCAGCCGGGAGATCATCTTCGGCAATCCGGAGCGCGCCAGCGTCCAGATCAGCCCCGACGGATCGCGTCTGGCCTTTCTCGCCCCGCGCGACGGCGTCCTCAACGTCTGGATGCAGACCATCGGCGCCGACGACGCCAGACCACTGACCCAGGCCACGACGCGGCCGATCGCCTCCTACTTCTGGTCCCCCAACGGCGAGCAGATCATCTTCGCCCAGGACCGTGGCGGCGATGAGAACTTCCGTCTCTTCGCAGTCTCGGCTCCCCGTCCGCAGCCCGCTGGCACCGCCGCCGCCGCGGGCGAGCCTGCGGAAGTCGCCCTCACTCCCTTCGACAACGTGCAGTCGCGGGTGACCGCGGTCGATCGAAATCATCCCGACGAGATCCTGGTCTCGGTCAACAACCGCGATCCGATGGTCCATGACGTCTGGCGGATCAACACCCGCACCGGCGTCGGCGAGATGATCGTCAGGAACGACTGGGGCTTCGCCGGCTTCCTCGCCGACGCCGGGTTCAACGTCAAGGTCGGCATGCGGATGAATCCCGACGGCAGTTCCACCGTCTTCACCCGCGAGACGCCCGAGGAGGACTGGTCGGAGCTGGTGAAGTTCGCCTTCGAGGATGCCGGAACCTCATCGCCGGTGGGATACACCCGCGACGGTCGAACCCTCTACATCGCCGACAGCAGCCGCGGCGACACCGCGGCTCTCTTCGCCTTCACCAAGGACGAGGCCGGCACTCGATACGACGAGGTCGCCTCCAACCCCCGCGCCGACTTCGCCGACGTTCTGATCGACCCCCGCACCGGTCGAGCCCAGGCAGTCGCCTTCGAGTACGCCCGCAAGGAGTGGCAGATCCTCGACCCGGCAATCGAAGGCGACTGGAAGACCCTCTCCGAAACCCTGACCGGCGACCTCGAGATCACCAGTCGCGACGATGCCGACCGCCGCTGGGTGGTCGCCAGCCTTCGCGATGACGGTCCGGTCGAGTTCCACCTCTGGGATCGCAACACCCGCAAGGCGACCTTCCTCTTCACCAATCGCCCGGCGCTCGAGAAGCTGCCGCTGGCGAAGATGCAACCGCACGTCATCTCCTCCCGCGACGGGCTCTCGCTGGTCAGCTACCTGACCACGCCGGTCGACCGACCGGCCCGGGGCCTCCCCATGGTGCTGCTGGTCCACGGCGGTCCGTGGGCTCGCGATTCGTGGGGCCTGAACGGGATGCACCAGTGGCTCGCCAACCGCGGCTATGCGGTGCTCAGCGTCAACTTCCGCGGCTCGACCGGCTTCGGAAAGAGCTTCCTGAACGCGGGAAACCGCGAGTGGGCCGGCAAGATGCACGATGACCTCATCGATGCCGTCAACTGGGCGGTGAGCGAGGGCATCGCCGATCCGGCCCGCGTGGCCATCATGGGCGGCAGCTACGGCGGATACGCCACCCTGGTCGGCCTGACCGTCACGCCGGATGTCTTCGCCGCCGGCGTGGACATCGTCGGCCCTTCCCACGTCGCCACCCTGCTCAAGACGATCCCGCCCTACTGGGCCCCCATGAAGTCGCTCTTCGAGACCCGGGTCGGCTCGCTTGACGAACCGGAGTATCTCGACAGCATTTCGCCGCTCACCATGGTCGACCGCATCAAGCGTCCGCTCCTGATCGGGCAGGGTCGGAACGACCCGCGGGTGAAGGAATCGGAGGCCATCCAGATCGTCGAAGCCATGAAGGCCAGGTCGATTCCGGTGACCTACGTGGTCTTCCCCGACGAGGGCCACGGCTTCCAGCGACCCGAGAATCGACTTGCTTTCTTCGCCGTCACCGAGGCGTTTCTCGCCCAGCATCTCGGCGGTCAGTACGAGCCGATCGGCAACGACCTCAAGAAGTCGACGGCGGAGGTTCCGGTCGGTGGTGAACTGGTCCCAGGCGTGAAGGAGTGACGGGCGGCGCGTGACTCGAACGCGCTGCGCCATGGAGCCGCGGGACGCACCACGGCCGAAGGGGCCCCCCAGAGGGCCGGAGGCGGCTCGCAAAATTCCTCACAAAACAGCAGGATTTGCAAGGTCGCGGCCTTGTGGTGCCGATAAACCTCTGTAAATTCCGGTGATTCTGAGCCATCGGGGGCTCAGGCACCGAAAAACATGCAGCACGAAAGGATTCTCTGATCATGGCAAAGACCGCCACCGCAACCGCCAAGAAGGCTCGTTCCAAGTCGCAACTCTTTTCGGACATCGCCGAGCACACCGAGCTCACCCGCAAGCAGGTCGCTTCGGTGTTCGATGCGATGTCCGCGATCATGAAGAAGGACCTCAGCAAGAAGGGCCCCGAGCTCTTTGTGGTCCCCGGCCTCATGAAGCTCACCATCCGCAACAAGCCCGCCACCAAGGCGCGTGAAGGCATCAACCCCTTCACCGGCGAGAAGCAGATGTTCAAGGCCAAGCCCTCCTCGCGCGTCGTCAAGATCCGCCCGATGAAGGCCCTGAAGTCGATGGTCTGAGCAGAGACTGACGCTCCGGAAGACTTCTCAACGCCGCGGACTTCGTCCGCGGCGTTGTGTTTGGGGGAAGGGGGCAGACCGGCCGCTGCGCGGCCTTGCAGGGGGCAGCAGTGGGTTGCACGATTGGATGCGTGCGCGGGGTTCCGCAGCGTTGCGGTGCGTGACCCCGCGCTGGCATCCAATCGTGCAACCCATTGCTCATCCCTCACCCCGCGCCGTCCTGGCTGAAATGCGTCGCAGCCCGCCAGCGTCCGCAGTGCGCGAGTCTCCGCGCACGTACTCAATCGTGCAACCAGCGCGGCTGCTCGGGGACCGGTGGCGGAGCCGTCTGGTGCGCGAGTCTCCGCGCACGTACTCAATCGTGCAACCCCCTGCGATCTTTCCCTGCCCCCTGGCCCCCACAATCCCGCGCAGCGGCCGGCCTGTTCACTGTTTCGCGAATACTTCCGACATGAACCTGTACGCCAGCTTGGCGGCGAAGAAGTCGCTGGCCCATTGGCCCGGGGTCGGGAGGAGTTCGACGATGTCGAAGCCGACGACGCGGCGCTTGTGGCAGAGGCGCTGGAGCAGGCGATCGACCTGGTGCCAGAGAAGTCCACCCGGCTCCGGAGTTCCTGTGGCGGGCACGAGCGAGGGGTCGAAGGCATCAAGGTCGATCGTGACGTAGACGTTCTTCGACTGCTGCTTCACCACCCGCTCGATCCAGCGCTGATCGTCCCACCCCGGGGAGTCCAGATAGCCGGTGATCTCGTGGGCGAAGAAGACTCGCTTTCGCTCCATCGCCGGCACTTCCTCGATGTCGATGGCCCTGATTCCAACCTGGGTGATCAGACAGAGTTCGCGGGCCCTCGCCATCACGCAGGCGTGATTGCACGACGAGCCGTGGTAGCTCTCGCGGGTGTCGCCATGGGCGTCGATCTGGAGGATCGAGAGGTCCTTGTAGCGCTTGGCGAACGCTCGGAAGGCGCCGATTGAGACCGAGTGTTCGCCGCCGAGCACGACGGGAAACTTCTTCGCCTCGAGCAGCGTCGACACCGTCGACTCGACCTTGTCCGCCAATGCATCGGGGGTACCGCGATGCACAATCGGCGGCAGCGTGGCGATCCCTCGGCGATAGACCTCGGTGCCGGTCTGGATGTCGAAGAGCTCCATGTTCGCGCTGGCGTCGATCAATGCCGCAGGCCCCCGGTCCGCCCCCTTCTTCCACGTGCTGGTGCCGTCGTAGGGCACCGGAACGACCACAATCGCCGCCTTCTTCAGCGAACTGAACTCGGCCGCAAGGCCGCCGAAGCCGGGAGGCGAAGCGTTCTTGGAGATCGTCTTCTTCTTCTTCGCCGTTGATCGATTGGGAGTAGCCATGAGAGGTGGCGATGGTACCGACTCGCGCCGCGGGGAACCGTCGGCTTCGCCGACCCGTTCCTCGGCTTCGTCGACTGGCTCGTCGGCTTCGCCTCCTCATGAGGTGTGCCGCGTGCGCGGCACCTTCTTCAGGCCGGAAATGCCGCCGCCGACAGGGGACGCACGAACTTCGCACGCAGGTGAGCGGCGGCCTGTCCGGCGATTCAGTTGGGGTTGCGCGGACGGCGCCGGTGAACCCCCGGCCCCCCCAGTCCTATCCGCTCGACTCGATTGACCAAGCGTGCGCAGCCCGCGCCGCGTCGATCGTGCCGAGCGCCACACAGGTGCCGCGCACGCGGCACACCTCAGGAGTCGGCCCCGCCGACGACCCTGTCGGCGCAAGCCGACTCCTCACACAATCCCCTCCTCCACCGCCTTCAGCACCGCCCGCGTGCGATCGCGCACGCCGAGTTTGGAGAGGACGACCGAGACATGGTTCTTGACCGTGCCTTCGGCCAGTGACAGGGCGTGGGCGATCTCCCGATTGCTCAGTCCGCCCGACATCAGCCGCAGCACTTCAAGTTCGCGCACGGTGAAGTCGCGCTCGGTGCGCGAGGTGGTGTCCCCCCGCGGCGGACGACGCAGGGCATCGGTGATCTTGTTGGTCGCGGCGGGCCGCACCGCCGTGCCGCCGCCGGCAACCGTGCGAATGCCCTCCAGCAACTCCTCGAAGGCCACATCCTTGAGAAGAAACCCGCGGGCCCCGAGTGCGGCGGCTTCGATCAGGGCGTCGTCGTCGTCGAAGGTCGTGAGCACCAGGACGCGGGTCTTCGCGTTCGTCTGAGTCTCCATCCCGCGCAATCGGCGCAGCGTTCCGAGTCCATCGAGGACCGGCATGCGCAGATCGAGCAGGAGAACATCCGGCGCGAGTCGCTGCACCATCGCCAGCCCCTGCTCGCCATCGGCGGCGTCGAAGACCACTTCGATCTCGGGGGCGTGAGCGAGCAGCGCCTTGAGTCCCTCCCGCACCAGTCCATGGTCGTCGACGATGCCGACGCGGATCCGCGGCGCCTCCGATGGCTTCCGTTGCAGGTCGCTCACGACGACGCTCCTTCGCCGATCCGAACCGTGATGCTGACTCCACCCTCGGGCGAGGTCCCGACGGTGAACTCTCCCCCCAGTGCGACAACCCGCTCGCGCATGCCGCGCAATCCGGAACCCTCCGAGGCCCCCGCGAGCCCGTGACCATCGTCACTCACCCGCAGGTGGTCGTCGTCAGCCTCGATCCGAATCGCCGTGGCCCCGGCGTGACGCCGGGCGTTGGTGACCGCCTCCTGGGCGCAGCGGAGGAACGCCGCGGCCCGCGTCGGATCGGTCACCTTGAAGGAGTCGCCGATCCGCACCTCGACCCGCGGTCCCGCGCCGCGCGAGCTGAGTGCTTCAAGCGCGCCGCGCAGATCGATCGTGGCCTCCTCGCGCAGATCGCTCACCGCGGCACGAACATCGGAGAGGAGAAGCCGAGCGACGGCTCGCGCTTCGCCGATTCGACTCTTCACACCTGCGGCACCATCGACTGCCGCGGCCTCGAGCGATGCGGCCTCGAGCGACGCGGTGTCGAGCTGCAGCCCCAGCGCGACCAGGTGATGCCCCATCAAGTCGTGCAGTTCGCGGGCGATGCGGGCCCGCTCCGCACTTCGCACGCTCGACTCGAGGAGGGCTCGAGTCGAGGTCAGTTCGGCGACGGTGCCACCGAGTTCCACCCGCAGCGTGTGCTCCCGTGCTGCCAGGCGAGCCACTCCCACCATGCCGAACTGGAACGCCGCGTAGGCGCTTCCGGCGGTCCAGGCGATCGAGCTGGCCCACTCGTTGAGATAGATGAGAAGAAGCCCCGCGCTCTGCAGGAAGATCCACAGCATGGCCCGCGACCAGCGCATGCCGCCGAGCGAGGCGGCGACCAGCACCAGCAGGACTCCGCCTGTCGCCACACCGGGCAGCACCGTGGGCAGGGCCCAGTTGGCCGCCAGCGCTGCGGCGCTTTGCGGCGCCAGCAGCCACAGCGGCGGAACACTGGCGGCGCCGCGTCGAGCCGCCACCATCTGCGAGGCGATCCACGCCAGGAGAAAGATCCCAAGCGCACTCCACCAGACCAGCCCGCGCCATCCGAGGTCGCGCCCCAGCCCGACGAAGAAGACAGGCGTCGCCACTGAGAGCAGGGCGAAGCCCCCCAAGGCCAGTCGCCAGATCGATTCGAGTGGACGAGTCCCTGCGGCGTGAGTCATCGAATCGCGAGTCTAACGAGCAATCTCGCCCGACCACCCCTGCCGGAAGTCATGGGTGCGGGCATGACCTGCGGCACTTCCGAGGCCGAGCGGCGATCCGTACTTTCGACTCATCCAGATCAGGAATGCCTGATCGCATTCATCACCGACTCAAGAAAGCGATTCGCCATGCTCCACACTTCATCTCAGCACACCGTTCTGGCCCGCGCCGCGTCCACCCTCGGTTGCTCGCTGGTTGCGCTTCTCCCCTTCATGGTGGGCGCCGGATCGACGGGTTCGGATCCGACCGCGCCTGTGACGCAGAAGTCAACCCAGCCGGCCAACCAGCCAGCCAACCAGCCGGCCAACCAGACGGCGGCCACCGCCCCCACCCCTCGCGATGCCCGCATCGCCAAAGCCCGGGCGCTTCCGGCGCTGCGGACCGACGGATCGACCGCATTCATCCCGCTCGAACAGCTCGGCGCCAATCCGTGGACCGGGGTCAGCGCCGGGACCACCGTCTCGACTTCGCCCGCAACTGCAGAGAGCCCGTCACGACTCGCGGTGAGCTACACCCGCGCTCGTGGCCAGGCCTTCGGCGTCGCCTTCATGCTTCCCTTCGGAGCCACCTCGAATGCGGAGTCGCTCCGCCTCGGCCTCCGCGGCGAACCCGCCCAGCGACTGGTGGTCTGCCTGACCGACGCGGATGGATTCGTCTGGTCCTTCCCCTCGGCGAAGGCCGAGGAGTCCTTCGTCATGCACACGCTGCGGCTCGATTCGCTCAAGCCGGATCGCTTCCAGAACGGGGGCCGCACCGCGCCCGCGTCACCCGACCTGAGCGCCCTCGGCATGCTCACGATCCTCGACATCTCCGGTCACATGGGTGGCGGTGAAGTCCCGTGCCGCTGGACCATCGACGCGGCCGAGATCGTCAGTGTGCCGGGCTCCACGCCCGGCTCGGCGCCCGGCGCCGCCCCTTTGGCTGCAACTCCGGTCGGGCAGACCGCCGCTCCCGACCGCAGCACTCCCACCGCCCCGACCGCCGTTCGCGCCGCCCGCGAGCTCTTCTTCGAGGCGCTTCAGCGCGACCCGACCCGTCGCCCCGAGGCCATCGCAGCGCTCTCGGCGGTGATCGCGGCAAATCCCGATGACGGACGCTCCACGCTGCTCCTTGGCGCCGCACATCTCTGGGCCGCCGCGGATCTGGCCACGCCAGACAGCGAGGCGGCGAACCATCTGGCAACATCGATCCGACACTTCGATCGCGCCGCCGAGCTTCTTCCCATCGATGATCGCATCGCCAGCTGGCAGTGGTCGGCGCGCGGCTTCCTCGCTCGACGTGAAGGTCGCGCCGCCGACGTCGCCGCAGCCATCGCCGGGCTGCGCCCGCACGCCGAGAGCGATCCCTGCTTCCACTCGGTGGCCTACGGCATGCTGGCCTGGCATGAACCGACGGACTCGGAGGCATTCACCAGCGCTGTCGCACTCGCGAGTCGGGCCTTCGACTGCGGACGCGACGGCGGCAGCGCCGGATCGAACGGCCCGCGCTGGCCCTACAGCGTGCAGGGCTTCCTCGTGGGACACGCCGATCTGCTGACCCGCGCCGGTGATGCCGATGGCGCGGAAGCCGCGCTGCTGGTCGCCGCCGCCCATGCCGACACCGCGACGTGGCCCCACCGAGCCCTGATCGACGAGCGCCTCGATGCCTTGAAGGAGCGCATCACTCGCTTCAGCGACAGCGATCCCGCGAACGACCCGCGATTCGCCTGGGCCGACCGATCGAGCGATTCGTGCGTCCTCTGTCACGCGACGAAGTGAGGTTGGGCGGAGTCCCGAGTTCTCACCGACACAACCGCCGATACACCCCGAAGAACTCGACCATCTCCTCGCGACAGCGCTCGCCGACTGCGAGTCCCGCAATTTCGACGATCAGCGAGTCATCCTGCTTGATCGGAATGCAGCGTCCCCCGCCCGCTGCGGCGATCTCTCGGAAGTGCTCGACATCCTGGGTGCGATTGCCGTCGCGATCGCGGCCGAGGCGGGCCTGAATGACGTGTGTGGTCAGACCGACTCGAGCCCCTTCCCTGGCGGCATCGACGCACATTCCACCGAATCCGACATGGGGCGGGGCATCGCCGATCAGGACCAGCATTCGAGTGCGCTGCGGGTCCCAGCTCAACCGGGTGTAGGCCAGCATCAATCCCTCGTAGACCAGTTCGGCCCGGTCGCCGCCCCCATCGGCGGTGAGCGACCAGAGTCGCTTGCGGAGTTCGACCAGGTCATCGGTGAGGTCCCACGCCCTGGTTTCGAAATCGACATCGCGTCGATCGCGGAAGCCGACGATCCCCACACGAAGCGAGGTCACCACTCCCGAGACGAAGTGCATGAGGTCGTCGACGCCGCTCTGGGCCTGGGCGATGTCGCCGTACATGCTCGCGGTGCAGTCGATGACGATGGCCAGGTCGATGTTCCGCGGGGCCAGTTCGAGCATGTAGGCCTCGAGTGCGACGAATCGCGACTCCTCCAGTCGGGCCACCGCCGAGCGCATGTCGCTCTCGTCGCGATCAAAGATGTCGGCGGAACGCAGCACCATGCTGCGACGGTTCTTGCGAAGCCAATCCTGCCATCGGTACGGCCGGCCCACATCGGGCGCACCCGTGACCAGCGCCAGTCGCGACGACACCGCCCCGCACTCGGCGCGGGTCATTCGACCGATCACGCTCGCGACCACGTCCCGTGCGTCCTCACGGAGCTTCTCGTCCCGTGATGCCGCCGCCAACTCGACGGCCAGCATGCGATCGAGCGTGTCCTGGGAGCGGGCGAGCCGCTCGTACCCGATGCGGAGTCGCTCCGGCTCAACGCGAAAGCCGCAGCGCAGGATGGCTCGCACCACCCGCGGGTCGGCCTCTGCGGCAATCCACTCCGGGGGCGGCTCGCTCCGCCGCACCGCCAGCGAGCGCAGGGCGAAGCAGCGCATCGCCCAGTTCGGGCTGTGCAGGAAGGTGCGGATCTGGGCCAGGCTCGCGGCGCACGTGAACCGCTCGAGACGCATGCAGCCGATTGCCTGTCGGGCCCACGCCGGACTGGTCAGAAGCGCCGTCAGCGCCGCCCGCTCCTCCGGACCAGCAGTCTCGAGTGTCGGCGGAAGAGGCGCCACCGATTCGACGGGTTCGACCTTCGAGGGCGGCGCGACTGCTCCCGGCGTGGTGGCCGGGGGCGACGCGAGGACCTGCCCAACGACGAACACCACCGCCCCCGCCGCCACCACCCGCCAGGGGCGCACTCGACCGCCGCGACGACCTGACGCGACATCCTGCGGCACGTTCAGCGGTGTCCTCACCATCGCCCTCGACAGTAGATCAGTTGATCGGCAAGGAGACCGGTGGATCGCAGGCGGGTGCCACCCAACGCCGTGAACGAATCACGGCCCCAGCGGCCCCGAGCCTGGAACTCGCCGAGCTGGGGCTCGGCGAGACGCTGGTGCGCGCAACATCCGTGCACGTC
>Ga0163147_10002804_pt1 | contig 24161 bp, 14 predicted proteins | sample OliLakLV19MP6G1_FD_148597 | JGI IMG/M metagenome (GOLD analysis project Ga0163147, IMG submission 148597) | Freshwater microbial mat bacterial communities from Lake Vanda, McMurdo Dry Valleys, Antarctica- Oligotrophic Lake LV.19.MP6.G1 | ecosystem: Environmental > Aquatic > Freshwater > Lake >...
GCTCGGGCACTTCCTTGAGCCCAAAGTAGCCATGGACGGTCTCGGTTTTTTCAATTCGGACGATCCGCTTCGGGTCGGAGGGGCGGCGACTTTCCCGCAATAGGCCCCAGCGAAGAATCTCGGCATCTCCGCGCAATGACTCATTGAGAATTCTCACAGTCGTCGGTGGGAGCGAGGTTTGCTCGACATCGCTCTCGCCTTGCTGGTTCTGAAGGCGCAAGGATTGCGACCGGTAGTTAGTGTATCCAGCCAAGATGCGGTCGCCATTGGCCAATCCGAGGACGATCGCTGTGTCCATGCCCCTGAGCACGTCCGTGTTACCTGGCCTTTGTAAGACCATGCCGATCACCTCTCCCACTGCCGGTTTACCTTGGAGCCTCAGATGGAGTTCTCTCCCGCTCCAGATCAGCGCAAGGCCAATGAGCACAAGCCCGGCCACGGGGAGGATTGCTAGGCGAACAAGCCTTCTCATGCCGATCCCTTCGCCTCTTCAACTGGCACGAATTCCGTTCGCCCGACCGGCTGCACTTTCCCTCTTTTGACTTGGAGCGCGAAGTAAAGCAGGAACAAACAGCCAATGATGTTCATCAAAATCATGAAGAGGTAGCCACTGAAGTAATCATATTTTCCGGGGGGTAGGAACCACTTCGAATAATAGGCCACCCAGATCCCGATCCCATTGAGCGTAATGAGCCGCGTGATGCTCCGCACAAAGTTTAGTCCGGCCTGCGCCGTCCCCATCTTGTTGCGCGGGATGTAATCGAAGATCAGCGGCTGCATTGCGATGCTAGAAAGCTGGCCGACCATAGACATCATCTGGCCGAAGAGAATCATCTGAGCGATAGACGGGCGCTGGTCGGGCAGGACGAATTGCACGTAGCCATAATAAACAATCTGCAAAAACAACCCTCCCACAACGCCAATCGAGAACATTTTTAAGCGATCCATACGGTCGGAGATCAGCCCCACCAGTGGGATCACGAGTATCAAGTTAATCATTCCGCCGACGAACATGTTCGTTCCCATGTCCTGCTTAGAATACCCCCATTGCTCAGTCATCAGCAGGGGATCAATCGCGCCGAGCCCTGTTGACATAAGCACGGTCGAGAAGACGAGTAGGTAGACCGGCCACAGCGATTTCTCGGCAAACAAACTTCGCATGGCGCCACTGATGCCGCGGCCATGATCCTCGGGCGGTGCTTCCACTGGCTTGTTCTCCCGCACGAAAAAGGCCAAAAACACGATGCAAAAAACCACACACGCCACGCCCCACCAATAGATCAATTCCTCTCCGCGCAATGCAAAGCCGGCTCGATGCACCACGTCGTCGAAACGCCCGCTGATGACAACCGCAGAGAGTAAAATGACGACTTGGAACATCCACGCACCGATCGCCGACGCGCGTCCCCTCTGCTCCGGCGGGATGATCTCCATGACCAAGATGTCGAAAGTCGAGCCGACATCCCAAAAAATAATGAAAAGCACGACAAACACCCCGACTGGCACCGCACTACCCGCCAGCGGCAGAAGCAGCAACGCGATGCCGAGGAAAATGAAGGCCACGAGCACAAATGGCAACCGCCGCCCAAACCGCGTCCAGATTCGGTCGCTGTAATAGAGGCAGGGTGCTGCAATCAGGATGTTGAACAGCACGTCCAGACTCGACACCGAGTTTATGATGATCGGCGACTCGATATACTTTCGCATCGTGAAGATCATGCTCCCCGAGGCAAATAATACGAAAATCCGCGACTGCCCCAGCAGGTTAACCAAAATGATCCACCGCCACGGAATGCGACGATGCTGGGTTTCGATGATGTGCATGGAGGGAAGTGGACTAAACCGTCAGGCGGATTTTGAGGGGCGGGAGAGGGACAATATTTTGACCTACGCCCTTTTCCAAGAGAATACTATCCTGCAGAAATCTCTTCTGGTCATCGCAGCTCCTGTGAAAGAGGTCGTTTGGCAGACTAAACCCAGAATTGATCAAAGACAGAGCGGTAGCCCTTCATCCTGAGCGCGTAAACCTCGCGCCGTGAGCCGATTGTTCTCACGCAAAGACGCGAAGACGCGATGGGGGAAGAGATAGCATTTCCTCTCTCAGAATCTTTGCGTCTTAGCGTCTTGAGCGAAGCGGGCGTGAGTATCATGCTGGGGGGTGAGAGGAGCTATCAACCGAGTCAGTAACCGTCTCGGCCGTTTCCGTGACATCCACCTGCACCTCGGAGTTTTGGGGACGTTTCAACACATTGCCCGACGAGGTCGGAGCCTTGGCGGGGGAAAGAGACAACGACATCTGCTGGTTTTGGCGGAGCCCACTCTCCGCGTGCAACAAATTGAGATCGCTGCGAAGTCTGTGCGTTTGACACTGCTCGAACAACTCACTACCAACACGCAGGTGTTTCGCAACAATCGTGATCTCCTTTGGATGTGGCTATGGACTCGTGCGGTGCTGGTCTTCATTGCTTGCATGTCGCTGTATGTGATCGTGCCGGGGCAGTTCCACGAGGTTCCAGCCTCGTGGTGGGATTATTTTTTCAAGTGGGACTCTGGATGGTATTCCGGGATCATTCAGAACGGCTATTACGTGAGTGCCACTGGTGAAACGAACACGGGCTTTTTTCCGCTGTATCCTATTTGCGTGTGGTTGCTGAGTCATTTTGCCCTGCCGCTCAACATCGCCGGGATTCTCTTTTCCAATGCCTGCCTCATTTTTGGCGTCATCCAGCTGAGGAAGTTGCTGGAAATTGATTACTCTGGCACCTCCATACCCTATCACGCTGCGTTCTTCTTTCTCATCAATCCGGTCACGTTTTTCTATTCTGCGTTTTACACAGAATCGCTCTACTTTTTGGTCGTCGTGAGTTTTTTCTATGCCGTGCGTAAGGAAAATTGGCTATGGGTCGGAATCTTGGGTGCGTTAGCCTCTGCCACAAGGTCTGCTGGCATTCTCCTGGTGGTTCCCTTGGCATGGGAGGTTGCGCAGTGGATAAAAAACCAACCGAATAGGGAATGGAAAGTCATTTGGAAGCCGCTCCTTGCACTGTGCTCGGTGCCGCTTGGCCTTAGTGCTTTCGCGGCCTGGCTCTGGATTACGGTTGGCAACCCACTTGCTTTCATGCAGGCCCAAGTGAACTGGGGCAGGACACTCACGCCCTTCTGGGTCACGCTGCAAAATGCTTCGCACTTGAACCCCTTTTATGCAGTCTTCTTCTGCGGAGCTGCTGCGCTCACCTTGCTTCTGATCGTCCTAGCAATTCGTCAGCGCATCCGCGCCAGCTACATCTTATTTGTATCAATGGGACTGTGCCTCAGCCTTTCTTACAAAATTTTGGAGGCCACCCCCCGCTACGTCAGCGTCCTCTTTCCGCTCTACCTCGTTCTCGCAATCTGGGTCGAAAATTTTCCACAACGCAAAGAAGCCATCATGATCTTCGCCCTTGCCCTTATGAGCCTATGCTGGATCCTTTTTGTTAATGGATATTGGATGACGTAATGATTTCCACGGCACGTCGAATTGCGATTCGCGGTCGGCATATGTCGCAAACTTGCGAGCACCACTATTCTCGCAAAAGTGCCGTGAGGTTTGTGAAACGTCCCTTGACATGGTCGAAACCGCTTTGCCTCGCAAGGAGATGAAAACCATCGGGAGGCAGGGAGAGGCCGTGTGCGCTTTCCTCGTTAAGAATCAGGAATTTTGGCCCTGGCTCTTCCAAAAACATGCCGAGCGATTTGGGGTCATAAAGGTGAAGGATACGTCGTCCACCAAGGTAGAAATTCATGCTTGGCTCGTGCCACCCAAAGCTTGCGATCCTTGCACCTGAGGGAATCTGCGAAGCGATTTCGCGAGTGAGGCTTTGAGCGGGTTTGATGATGGCTTCGAGACGGGGCATAACAAAAAAGCCACAAGCCAGCAGCAGGACAAGCATGCCCGCAGCATGGATTTTTAAGGCGCTGTGAATGTCGCCTTTCCAGTAACACCACCCAAGCAGCCCTAGGATGAAGAACAACATTAAACCCAGACCAAAGCCGGCTTCTGTTACACCCGAAAAGCCCATAGGAAGAGGAAGCCATGGCAACGTCAGAAGCCCAGCAGCTCCAACAAATGCCACAGTGCCAAAACTGAAAAACACCCAGCGCAATCGCGCCTGAGCAAGTGGGAGAGAAGGTCCTCTGAAGGTTGTAAAAACAACTCCTGCGACAAGTAGGGCAACCCACGGGAAGACGGGTTGAATGTAATGAGGGAGCTTAGAAACAATCAGCGTCCAGAAGACAAAAGGAGGCAGAATCATTCCAACCAAAAGCGCGCGCAACCCCCGCGAACTCCGCGCCCACGAGTCTTCGGTCGTGGAGGCATCCATCGCCTTGTAAGCTGGTCGAACAAGTGTCAGAAATAATGTCCATGGCAAAAACCCAACGACGAAGACCAGAGGGTAATAGGGTAAGTGTAGAAGAAACCCAAGCACTCCCTGCCCGCCATGATTTTCCATCGCCGTGAAGACGCGCTGGGGCAATCTTTCCACAATCGCGATTCGCCAATATTCTCCTCCGGTTGCTGCGTTCGCTGGAAGTCCCCAGGCCAAAAAGATCACGCACCCCAACACGCAAGCCAAGGCGAGCTTGCCGATGAATGGTCCTGCTTGAGAACGCCCCTTGGCAAGCACGAGAGCCGTGGAGATGCAAAGTGCCGGAATCACCAACCCCACGGGACCCTTTGTCAGAAGTGCTAGACCCATCGCCACGCCCATCGCAGGCACATGCCATGGACGAGAACCATAGAGCCATGCTCGAACAAAGATCCACTGCGCAAGGAAAGTGAACAACAGTAAGGTTGCATCCGTCGTTGCAGCAATTCCCGTAAGCATAAGCATGGGACTCGTTCCCGCAATCGTTGCGGCGAGCACTCCCGACCCAAAGAACTCGCGCGCGAGAAGACCTGTCAACAAACACACCAACGCGATCGCAATCGTCGAGGGTAGGCGGGCGGCTATTTCACTCGGCCCGAAGACGTGGATGCTAGCAGACATCAGCCAATAAATGAGCGCGGGTTGGAATGCTCGAAGCTCGTGGTTAAACGTCGGATAGAGCGCATTTCCTGTGGCTTCCATCTCAATGGCCGCCGTCGCATAGCGCGCTTCATCACGATCCCAAAGCGTAGATCGAGATGCCGTAAAGAGGAGCACTGCCCATACCACGAGAGCGACACCAATCGTCCTCAGGAGATCTTTGCTCATACGATGACGTCGCAATGTGACACACGATTGACCGCCAATTTCCGCCGCCGCCACATCATCCATCTCACGGCCAGAAGGTCGAAAAATCCAAAGAGGCCGCGGCTCACCGGGCCGATGCGGTATTTGGAATGGCCAAAGCGCCGCGGTCGGTGGCCGACTGGTATCTCAACGACCTTGCCACCCTGTAGCTTCACAAGAAACGGGATAAAGCGGTGCATTCCCTCATAATGGAGTGGCAAATCTGCTGCGGATTGCCGACGAATGAGGCGTATGGCGCAACCCGAATCTCGCACCTGATCGCACAAAATCATGCGTCGCATCCAAAATCCCACCGCCGATGCCCAGTTTCTCGCCCAAGAATCTTGACGGCAACTGCGATGCCCTTGGATGAGTGCGAGCGAGGGATCCTCATCCATCATTCGAAGCATTGCTAAGAAATCGTGAGGGCAGTTTTGAAGGTCGGCATCCATCATCCCAATGGTGCACCCTTCCGCCGCAACGATGCCCGCTGCGAGCGCCGCACTTTTTCCGCAGTGCTGCGCGAGCGACAATCCCTTGAGTGTCGGGTGTCGTAAAATGGCGGCCTGAAGTCGAATCAACGTGCTATCACTCGAAGCGTCATCCACGAAAACCACCTCCCAACGGAAGCTCGACTCCGCAAAAATAGCGTCAATTTCCTCCAAAAGCGGCAGCACGTTACCTTCCTCATTGCGGGCTGGTATAACGATAGAAAGATCAAAGGGGTGACTAGACATTCTGGGTTTTCCTCCGTCACAGGAGATGCCAATGAGTGGAACTCGTCATGCCGGATGGTTCAGGATTTCGTGGATCTCGCATCGTTAACCTTCAGCCGATTTTTTAGCCAAGCGAGACAAGGGGCAGGCCAAGGATGGTCGTCCTTCATGCCAAGGCCGTGGTCGCCGTCCTGGTAAATGTGCAGCTCAAAGGGGACCTTGGCGGCATGGAGGGCGTTGGCGAAAAGTAGGGCATGCGCCACGGGCACGCAGCCGTCGTCATAGGTATGCCACACGAAGCAAGGCGGGGTGTCGGATGTTACGTGAAGCTCGGCGGAAAGATCGTGCATCAATTCCGGAGATGGATTTGGCCCAAGCAGATTACCACGCGAGCCGCTGTGAGTGGATTTTCCCATACTGATGACCGGATAGCAGAGCACTCCAAGGTCGGGCCGACTGCTTTGATGCTCCACGGCATCGGGAGAAGCCGGATTTCCCTCATCCCATTTTGTCAAAAGAGTGGCCGCGAGGTGTCCGCCGGCCGAGGAACCAACGAGAATAATTTTATGTGGGTTGATGCCCCACTCTTCCGCATTCGCCCGCACCAAGCGGACGGCGCGAGCAGCATCGTGGAGCATTGCTGGATGCCGATGTCCATCCGAACCAAGGCGGTAATTGCAGACGAAGGCTTTGAATCCCCACAACTGAAACATGCCGGCATAGCCTTCGCCCTCTTGTTCGGAGAGAATCTCATAGCCTCCGCCAGGCAGCATGATCACTGCGGCATCGTTAAACCCGTGACCAAACGCTTCGTAAATATCGAGAGTCGGTGCCCCCGGGACGGAATCGGAGTAAAGAGGAACTTGTTTCATTGGGTGAAAGTCAGATACCCGAAGCTTTGCATAAAGCATCTTAGCTGCACGACTAGAAGTTCACTTGCAGCGGCAACGTGAACTTCCATGATTGCAAAAAATCAGGCTCCGAAAATTAAAAAGTTGGACGATGAAACCATCCAAAGACTTCGCATCGAGGAAGCGAAGTTTCGGAAGCGACCGATGTGATCGCCGCGCAAAAAAAAGGGCTGACTCATAACAAGTCAGCCCTAATCATTAGAAAAAACAAACGTGTCCCTTATGCAGTGCGACGCCGACGTAGGAAAAACACCGCACCTAGACCAAGAGCAAGCATGGCATAGGTGGAGGGCTCGGGAATCGGCGAGACAGCGGCCCACGTGGTGCCGACACGGACTTCGTCAACGTTGAAGGTGGCGGTCTGGCTGGTGAACTTGAGCGTATCGAAACTAAAGGCTCCGCCGGGAGCGATTGATGCGGCAGCTGCGCTGGACGGAGTAAGGCCTGTTCCGAGGCCCGTCGGATTGATCCACAGACTCACAGCCTTCGAGTCTAGGTTGAAACGAACGGTAACAAACTGCGTTCCGGAGATCGTCACGCCCGAATTGGTGACCGCGCCGTCAACGTCGGGGTTGTAAATTTTGAAGATGTTCGAATCAAAGTGCTGCCCGATGACGAACTGCATGTTGCCGCCGCTTTGGAAACGAAGTTGGCCAAGATCTCCATTGTTCGGATTGCTCTCTTGGAGCCATGAAACCCAGACATCCCCGGTGGTGGCGGGGGTAGTGATTAGACGAGTTGGTTCTCCGCCGGGGTTACTATTGAAGTAGGCTCCGCCGGTCGAGCTGCCGCCACTGGTAACCAGTCCGTTGCCGCTATCGAGGCTTGCGCCTCCGAGCGTATAACTGCCAGACCAGTTGCCGGTCCAACCGGTGCCGCTGCTGTTGGCGGTGGTGAAGCCGTCGTAGGCGATAAGCGAGGCCTGTACGGAGGTGAGAGAGGTGAGCAACAGTGCCGCCAATCCGAGGGTGAAGGTGATTTTTTTCATACGGGTGTTTTAGGTTCTTGTGATCGAATTTTCCTTATTTGTCTTATCGGTCAAAATTCTGATGCCGCGATACATCAGACACAATAAGTTTTTAATGCACCAGCTGCACGTAAAGCTTATAGAAATGAGGGCAGTGAACCCGTGATCGTTCACTGTTCCAAAAAACTTATTCCAAGGAGGGGGCTCAACAGAGGGATATTTATTCAGGGTTCTCTCAGCGGACAGACCACAGAGTCAATTGGAAGAGGAGCCGACTCGGATTTGGTTGATGGTGAAGCGGGTGATCGCCTGTCAGAAGGTCAATAAGGTTTTATGAAAGCGGAGGGAAAGGCGAAAAACCTTGAGACCTCAAACCTTGTGAAGATGTCGTTTAGCTTTTATGCCGCATACATTCCTGTAGGGTTTATTGGTATGAAAAGTCCTCCCACGTTGCGGTCCTTGGCCATTCTGGCCGGGGTTCACCACAGCACCCTGTCTCGCGCCCTGCGTGATGATCCACGATTGGCGGTGAAGACCCGCCGTAAGTTGAGGGCATTGGCGGAAGCGGAAGGCTATCGTCCAGACGCGCTCATCTCCCGTGGTATGATGGCAATGCAGCGGGGCCGTGTGCAAAGTAATCCTGAGATGTTGGGGCTTCTAACATCAACGACTAGGATGGGGGAAGGTGAGGAGCCTTTCCAAGCATTTTGCCGGACGATCAGCAAGAGGGCGATGGAGTTGGGCTACTGCATCGACGAGCTTTGGATGAGAGAGCCTAAGATGACGACCAAGCGGATGAATAAAGTCATTTTGAGCCGGGGAATTGAGGGAATCATTATTCCTCCCAACTTTTCGCAGGGAGGAAAGCGCCTTTCGCTGAATCTGGCGCATGTGGCGGTGGTGCAACATTGCCATGCCATCTGGCGTCCACAACTCCACCGTGTCGAGCCGCACAACTTCCAAAACATGATGACCGTAATGAAGGAGCTGACGCGCCGAAAATATCGTCGAATCGGCCTAGTCCAGCTCTTGGGGCTGAACCGCGCTACGGGTCACGAGTGGGAAGGCGCTTACCATTACTATCATGCTACTCATCCGCAATTGGCAAGGTTGAAAAATCCGACATTTAGTTGCGAAGGCTTCGATGATGCAGGTTTGCTGAAGTGGGTGAAGGCGGAAAAACCGGATGTTTTAGTCGGCCCCTCCGTTGGGCACCTAAAGTTTTTCCGGGATAACGGATATCGGATACCTGAAGACATTGGCCTGGTTTCGATGAGCGTGAATGCGTGGGATCTGCCCTTAGCCGGGATAAACCTGCGAGCCGAGGAAATCGACCGCGCCGCCGTGGATGTCGTGGTGGGGCAAATCAACCGTAATGAAAGGGGAGTTCCGAAGGTGCCTCGGAATGTTATGATTGAAGGCATCTGGCAAGATGGCCCGACCGTGCGCAAGGTATAAAACGCTCAACACCAAGACGCAGGATGGCTCGCATGTTTAGCCTAAAAAGAAAGATAAAGATTAGTTTAAAACATGGCACTACCCGTCTCGCCTTATGGGAAGAACACGGAAAACCAAAAGTTTTTCACCCGCCGGAGGTGGGCAGACTATGGAGAAGCAGAGAGGGCAGGAGGTAAGATTTGAATGGTGGCAAAAGGCGCGGCGAGTGTGCCGGGAATACTGTCGCTGCCGCCCGACGCGGGCGGCGCGATATAGAAAAATAGCGGCCCGAAGAGAGGAAAATCCCAGCAGGAGGGTTAGTGCTAAAAATTTAATTTTTAATGGTTTACGGGGTCATTACGAGGACGCGAGCGAAGCGTTTGGCGGAGACGGGGGCGTTGTCGGTGACGGTAACGCGCTCGAAGGTGGCATTAATGCTCGTAGGTGTGCCTTCGGTGGCGAAACCATTTACAGCCCAGGTGGCGAGAGCGTCGGAAAACTCCACAGCGTAGGTGACGCCGGGGTTAGATGAGATCTTGCGACGGATATAGGTGATCTGGAGTTTTCCTGTGCCATCAACATCCACGAACGGCAGGCCGGCGGAGCCGTTGGCGGCGAGGATAGAGGCGTTGGGCGTGTCGAGGGTGGCTACTTGGCTCGTTTCAGAGCCGAGCATGTTGAAGGCATTATATGCCATTTAAAGATTAACAAGTAGAATCACCAGTTTACCCGGCAATTTTAATGGACCAGTTGCAATCACTGCTGTGCTACCGAATTTTATCCTTCACCTGACCTCTGTGTTACTTGTGTTCTAGCGATGAATGAAGCGTGATAGAACCTAACTGACCAAATGAGACGCAGGCGTAAGAAGGGCGGTGGTTGGGGGATTGAAACGTGCCGTTCGCCCAAGCCAACGTATTATCAGCGCGGGCGGGACCTTCGCCGCAGGAGGGCAGATAATACCACGGGGCGGTGTTCACGGGTTCGCCAGACTCGTGGTGGTGCGGGCCGAGGAGGTTGCGCAACGAGGAATAAAGCGTCACCGCAAGGTTAAGCGTGCCCGCAGGCACGGTGACGGAGAGCGGTGAGGTGAAGATGTGACCGAGCGAAACTCCTTCCGCTTCCACCGCGGCCACCTTGGCGTCCAGTTCGCTGAAAGAGAGTTCCACCTCATGAGCCAGCGGATTCGGCAGCGAACTCGTCAGGCGCAGCCGACCCGCGTAGAAGGGCAAGCCTTGCGCAACGACATCGCCGCAGAATAACTCTCGTGGTTCCGAGAGGGCGAGCGAGTCAGCTGCGATGTAGTGCATCCGCACCGGCGGAAGTTGCTCATTGGTGTAGGCAGAAAAGGGGAACACTTTCGTGACCGGGTTGGGACCGGTCTCGGCGGTGACGGCGGGACGGCTGGAAACGTGGAAATCGCCCACGAGATAAATCGCTTCGATCTCCGTGCCGGTGCGATCGGATTGGCGGGCGCGCGGAGCGTCGTTGTCGGCAAACACAAAATCACTCAGATGCAATTCAACGATGTTTTCGCCCGAATGAATGAGCCCAGAAATATCCATGCGAATGAAGCGGAAGTCATCCAGGTAAGGCGGGAGGCCGGCGGGGCGGACTTCCGTGCCATTGACCGTGATGCGATAGCGCTCCGCACACTCGACGACGAGATGGACTTTGCGATGAGGCGCGAGATCGGTCGCTTGAAAAACATAACGTAGATCGAGCGGGCCTCGGTAGCGCAGGGTGTCGAGGCGGCCTTGGATCGCAACGACCGGAATGGGCGTGGCGGTAAAATCGGCAAAATCAGCCTCGCGCCAAGTGGCGTTGTCGAGCGTGAGGGAGTTGTCATCCAGACGTTCGACGTGCCAGTTTTCATCGGGAATAAACTCGCTCCTTAAGACAACGGTACCCTCCATGGGTGGCGGCGACATGTCCTCAGGTAGGGAAGACTGCGAAAGGCGCAGCAGCCGCACACTCGAAGCGTGGAAAATGAGAGACACACTGAGCGAACGACCCACCGGCGTTTCTTTACCCGTAAATGGATCCAGCAAGTGGACGGATGCAAAGTGGCCTCCGAGGTGGACAGTGACCTCAACGGGAGAGCCCGCACGACGGCGATCGGCGAGGAAGACGAGGCGGTCGCCGTTGGGCAGGTCGCGGACTTGCACGAAAATCTCCGAGGTGTCGCTCTCCGTTTCAAGCCGCACGAAGGGAGAGGGCAGAAGACTGGAGAGAGCGGAGGGTGCGACTTTTGGGCAGCCCGCAAGCAGAGTTGCGAGTTCGGACGAGGGCAGACCTTCCACCAAGGTGGGAGCATCGCCAGCTAGAAAAATCGGGCCACCGAGGCGGTGAAATTCCTGAAGCAAGCGGAAGGTTGAGGCCGCCAGCGTCGCCATCGAAGGCAGAATCACGACGGGATACGTCATCTCGCCCACACGCAGGAGAGGACCTTGGGAAGGGGCGTCGAATTCCACGGAACCCACGTCGCGCAAAATAATCTCGTCACCAAGATCGAAGACGCGTTGCTGGCCGAGTAGGCTACGGACGAGAGCCTGGAAATCGTCGTCGAGACGTTGGATGTGGTCGCGGGCGGCTGGCTCGGAGACATCGGCAGAGCCGTCGAGCGCGGCGGGGTTGTCCCAGTCGGTACGGACGCAAAGGAGGGCGGCGGCGGATTCCTGAGGATGAAGGACGAGGGCTTCGGCGAGAGAGCGGCCTTGGGAAAGCGCGACGCAGAGGCGGCTCAGCGGTTCGTCCACGGCGTGATTAGCGGGCCACCACGGTTGTTGAAAAAAGAGATTGGGTGGGAAGTCGCGTTTCCTGCAGCCCGCCATCGTGAACAGGCTCAGGTGGGGATTAAAAAGCGTGACGCCGAGGCTGAGGAGGTGAATCCCGATCCACCAACGGTCAGCGAAAGAGATGTTCTGGCCGGATGCGCCGTAGGCTTCGCAAAGCATGCGGGGCTTGGCATATTGGTTGACGACGCCGTGGCATTGTTTGGCGGTGATGATCTCGGCGACCTGCATGCAGAGATGGTCAATGCCGGGAATCTGCTGGTGGCGGTAATTTTGCGGGATGGAGTTTCCTTTGCACTGTTGGTCGTAGAGGTTGCCCTCCATGTAGTGCCCCGTGAGCGCGATGCCGTGGGCGGCGCACCAATCGGCAAGCTGTTTGGTGAAGTTAATCTCAAACAGCCGGCTCGCCGTGCGACCATAATGGATACGGATGCGCGCGCTCCCCTCCCCCTCTTGGAATAATAGATGCAGATGAGGCCGCACATCGTAGCCGTGATCCTCGATGAAGGCATCGAAAATACAGTCGGTAAACGGCAGCGTGCCTGCGGGAACGAGCACATGAACCATCGCGCAGGGTTCATCCAGAAATTCGGCGACGATGGTGTTTCCATAGTCGGCGCCAAAGCGGCGGTGATAACTCGCGTAGGCATCGTCGAGGAAAGCGGCCATCGCATCGCGGCTTAAAAGGTCGGCGTAACAAACACCGTTAAACCGCCAAGATCCAAGCGGAGCCGTCCAATGATAAACTTGAAGACCGTGTTGCGGGAGGCCGACGGGGACACTGTCGGGCGGTGCGGCGGCGCCCACGGGACGGGCAAACAAAGCCTTATGCCGGAAGGTCTCGTCCGCTAGCGGGACGGTGCCGCCCGAGATGCCGGAGGGCCAACCTTCCTCGTCGTAGAGCCAGACCTTAAGGCCGATTTTTTTGCACTCGTCAATGGCAGCGGCGCAGGCCTCGAACCAAGCCTCGCCGAGGTATTCGGTGCGCAGGCCGATGCGGGCGTGGAGGAAGGCGCCACCCCAGCCGGCGTCCTTGATGACGCGACACTGGCGGCGCACCTCGGCGGGCTCCATCGTCTCATTCCAACTCCAGAACGGCACGGGCCGAAAATCGAGCGGCGGTTGCGCGAAGTCCGAGAGCCACGGTGAAGATGTCATCATAGAAAAGAGACCCAACGAAGCTTAGCGATGCGCGAGAACGTGTTGCTCATATGCTTTCACTTGCTTCATCCAATCACGACCCGAGGGCTTGTTCTGGCGGAGGCAAAATTCATCCCACACCGCAGCGTAGGGCATCGTCTTGAGCTCCTCCAACAGGGCGAGGCGCGAGGTGTGATCGCCAGTGTCCTCATAAGATTTCAACGTCAAGGACGGCTCCAATAGTGCAATCAAGAGTGCCTTCATGGCATTGCGCGCACCGATCGTCCACGCGGCGATGCGGTTAATACTCGCGTCGAAAAAATCGAGCCCGAGATGGACGCGATGGAGAAATTCTCCGCGCACCAGTTCTTCCATGACGGCGCGAGTCGGGTCGTCCAACAAGACGACATGATCACTGTCCCAACGCACGCCGCGACTGAGATGTAGCAAAATTTCCGGCACGAATTGCAGCGTTGAGGTGATCTTATCGGCAAGCGCTTCGGTCGGATGAAAATGCCCAGCGTCGAGGCACAACACTTTTTGACGCGTGACACAATAGCCCAGATAAAATTCGTGGGAACCGACCACGTAGGCTTCTGAGCCGATACCAAAAAGCTTGGATTCCACAGCGTCGAGATTCGTTGTCAGCGGCTCAGCAAAGATGGCGTCAAGTGAGGATTCCAAGCGTTCACGAGGAGACTTGCGGTCTGCCGGTAGATCCTTGGAACCATCGGGAACCCACACGTTGGTCACGCAGGACGAACCCAACTGGCGGCCAATTTCTGCGCCGATGCGGCGGGCAAGGATGCCGTGCTGAATCCAGAACTGCCGGACCGCGGGATCGCGGTGAGAGAGAGTTGCTCCACTAGCGGCGAGTGGATGAGAAAAAAAACTCGGATTGAAGTCCAAGCCGAGACCGCGCTCCCGGCACCAGTCTATCCAACTTTGAAAATGACTGATCGAAATCGCATCGCGACCTATGTTTTGTCCAGCGAAGTCGCCATAGATGGCGTGCAGATTTAAGCGGTGATTTCCTGGAATCAGTGAGAATGCCTGATCGAGATCTTGGCGAAGTTCTTCAATATTGCGGGCACGCCCTGGATAATTTCCCGTGGCCTGAATTCCGCCACTCAGCCCCGCACGATTGCTTTCAAAGCCGAGCACATCATCTCCCTGCCAGCATTGGAGAGAAATCGGAATCTCTCCTAATTGTTGTAGAACCAACTCGGTATCGCTACCAAGCTCGGCATACGCATCTCGCGCGAAGGTGTATGGGGTCGCAGACATAGAAGGGGGTTTTGTTGGAAGAGAGTATTCGCAGAACAATGAACGCGAATGGGAGGAAAAAATCAGGAAATAAATGCGCGAGTGGGGCGAAGCGTTGGCCGCCTTGGTCGAACAGAATGTCAGCCGATAATCGCGCGGAGGGTGCAGGTCTGGCCGGGTTGGGTGGGGATGCTTAAGACGGATCCGGTCTGCGGGAGTCCGTCCAGTTCCCACGCTCCGGCAATGGAATGGGCTAGCCGTAGAGGATTTCCGAGCACGCTATGGATGGTGAGTTCAACCATCTTGGCATGTTGGAAAATCCCACTCAGCTCAAAACCGCCCTCGACCCGCACGCGCTGGAAACTGAGATCGCGCCAGTGTTTGGGCAGGCGATCCGTGATCGTGATCGTGCCGTCCCGATCTTGGACCAACATCTCCAAGATCGCGCTGATCGCAGCCATGGCCGCGTCCATTTGCATGGTCTCGTAGTAGAGGAAATCGGGGCCCTTGTGATTGTCGGGCCACGCGAGGGAGCCGTCGTCCCACGCGAACATGCCGGCGCAGTCCGCGTTGTGCAACGTGGCGTGGCCTTCGTTGGTGAACTGCTGGGCCAGCAAGTGCAAGTTGCTGAGCGCGGCATCCGGCAAGCCACTGCGCGAGCAGATGTTCGCGGCCCACGGCACGCACCAACCAGTCCAGTTGCCCATGCCCATAAGGCTCCAGTGGTGCAGACTGCGAGAGACGATTTTATGATGCGCGGGATCGAACGGGTTGACGGTGCAGAACGGGTAGATCGCGGCCAGATGGGCGTGATGGCGGTGGCTCTCGGGCAGGTCTTTGCCGGCCCAGAGTCCGATGTGCTCGAAAGGAACACCGATCCAAGGATAACCGGTGTTGGGAACGGTCACGACGGAGTAGGGCGGTAGGTGTGCAGCCACATCGGCCCAGCGCGGGTCAGTCGGTTGGCCGAGTAGCGGTGCGACGGCTTGCAGGTCGTGGATCGCAGCGTGGAGCGCGGCGAGTTGGAAACTGGCATCGCGACTCCAGCACTTGTCGCGGTCGGAGCCGCCGAACTCGGGGCTTACGCTGATGGGGAGGCTGAAGAGCTTGGTGCCGTCGGGGCTGGTGGTGGCCACGAGCATGGCGTGGTAGCCTTCAAATGCTCCGACCAAAAGCGGCCAGACGAGTTCGCGCAGGTGAACGAGGTCGCCAGTGTATTGATAGTATTGATACGCCACGCGCGCCATCCAAGCGACGCAGGCTTGATCAATAGTGCCGGCCCAAAAACTGCCCATCATCTGGCAGCGATCGTCCACCGCGTGGGGCAGGATCATGGCACCAGGAGTTTGGTAAAACCGTTCGCCGAGTTCGCGCAGGCGCGGGAGCCAACCGCGCAACATATCCCAAAGCGGGATCATTCCGTCGGCTTGGCCGGTGGCGAGCGCGGCACCGTAAACGAGCTGCACGTTGATGTTGAAATGGTAGTCGTTGCTCCACGTCGGGATGGCGGTGTCTTCCATCCACGGGCCTTGCAACGTGGCGGCAGGCGCGTGGCTTCGGATGAGGCCGGCTTGGCGATAGAGGCCGTAGTCGAACTGCTGTTGCAGCACGGCGTCGGGTAACGTGACGCGGGCGGCGGCGGCCCAGTAACGGGACCAGAAGGCGGCGCGCGCGGCGTCGTCGGCATTGGCGTCAAAGCTGCGCAGGCGGGCCCGCACGGCGTTTTCGGCGTCTTTGCACAAGGCGGTTGCGAGCGTGATACGATTGCCCGCGCGGTGCCAAGCGACGCCGAGCGGCGTGTCGGACGGCAAGGTTTGCACAAAACCGCCGCCGGTGGAGTCGGCCCATTCGTTCGGTGCGGCTATGCCGAGGGCGCCCATGGCGTTGTTGTGCACGAGACGGAAAGCGGGGTGCAGGCGCACGCCGTCGTCGGCGAGTAGGGCGGGATCGGCATCGAGCCAGCACACCTCACCGGTAACGGTCTGGTGGATACGCACGAACTTGGCGGCGGGATCGCCATCGTGACGACCTACGCGCACCACGACGGTGGCGGTGGCGAGGTCGAGGGTGGCGTCGAGCGGACGCAGGCCGGCGGCGAAGGTGAGTTCGAGGCGACCACCGCCCATTTGCTGGGGGAACGGCGATCCTTGGGTGCGCCGGGGGAAAAGTGCGGCGAGCGCGGCATCGTCTTCGGTTTCGAGGGCGTGGCGGACGGCTTTGAAACTGGTGGTGGGAAGAATATCGTGGCCGCCGCGATGATCCCAGAAACTGGCGCGGGCGACGGTGAGCAACAAGGTGTTCTCACCCCAGATCAACACGCCTTGCAGGCCGTTGCCGAGGGTGATACCTGTGTGCGGTCGGCGGAGAGGGAAATACCAATTAAGCGGAGAGGGTTGGGCGGTCATGAGGATGGTTGATTCAGGCAGGTGAGTGGGTGAAAATAAATGAACCGAATGCGGGGAGCTCGATGTGGCGGCAGCTCGCGCCTGGGGTTTCGATGTTTTGCCAAACGTCCGAGCCGAGATCTACGGTGGCGGAAGTTTCGTTGAAATTCATGAGGAAAAGCCACTGCGTGCCGTCCGGGGAAACGCGCGACTGGGCAGTCACGCCGACGGGCAGGAGACCACCGAAAGGCTCGGCGATTCCGGCTTCGCGCAGGATGGCGGAAGTCAACGTCTCGATGAAATCTCCGCCGAGTCTCGCGGCGATGTGATAGGCGGCGCCGCGACCGGTTTTCTTGCGGGTGACGGCGGGCATGCCGGCGTAGAATTCGCCGTCGTAGGTGGCGAGCACCTCGGCGGATTCGGCGTGAATAAGCTCGCAGATGTCGCGTGCTTCCCATGTTCCGGAAAGCCCGACGGAGTTGGCTGCGGTGGCTTTCACGGGGACTTTTCGGAAAGCGGGCAGTGCATCCATTTCCTCGATACGAATGCCGAGGAGTTCGCGTAGCGGGCCGGGGAAGCCGCCGAGGAAACACAAGTCGGTCTCGTTGACGTAGCCGGTGAGGTAAGTAGTGACGAGGATGCCGCCGTCTTCCACAAAGGCGATGAGGCGCTCGGCGGTGCCGGGCAGGAGCAGGTGGAGCTGCGGGGCGATGAGGAGCTTGTAGCGCGAGAGATCGGCGGCTTGATCGGGCACGTCCACGCTGAGGCCGCGTTGCCAGAGCGGGGTGTAGTGTTGCAGACAAGTTTCGCGGTGGTTTACGACGGATCCGGCGGGGGACTGCATTTCTCGGAGCGCCCAGCTATTTGGGTAATCGTAGAGCACGGCGACTTGCGAACGCGGGAGGCTGCCGAGAGCGGGCGCGAGTTTCTCGAATAAGGTGCCGAGATCGCGCACATCACGGAAGACGCGGGTATCGTCGCGGCCATCGTGGGAGACGACGGTGCCGTGGAATTTCTCGCTACTACCTCGACTGGAGCGAAACTGAAAATAGCAAACGCCCTGGGAGCCGCGCGAGACGCCGAGTAAGCTGCTGGTGCGGTGCATGCCCGGGCGCTTGAGGGGTGAGAGGCCGTTCCAGTTTACCTGACTCGGGGTGGTCTCGATGAGCAGCATCGGTTCATCGGGTTTCATGGTGCGGAACTGATCGTGATAAAACGTCGGCTCCAGGCCGACCCGCCAAGGTGGGCTTTGTTCGCCAGCTTGACCGTGCCAAGTCGGGTAGCTATCCCACGAGATGAAATCGATCTCGGCGGCGAGGGTGGTGTAGTCGTAGTAATCGTAACCGCCCATGAAATTCGCCGTCACGGGAATGTGGGGCGAGTGGGTGCGCAACGGGGCGACCTCGTTGCGGATGAAGGAGGCTACCTGATGGGTCATGAAACGTTTCCAATCGAGGCGCAGGCCGTGGATGCTATCATCGAGCCAATCAATCTGGGACCAGTCGGTGTAGGTGTGGCTCCAGAAGCGCGACCACCAGGCGTTATTGAGGGCTTCGAGCGTGACGTATTTCGCCTTCAGCCAATCGCGGAAAGCGGCCTTGCAGAGGTCGCAATAACAGTAGCCGCCGTATTCGTTGGAAACATGCCACGCGAGCAACGCGGGGTGTTGGCCGTAGCGCTGGGCGAGGAGGGTGTTGAGCTGGTGGACCTTGGCGCGATAGACGGGCGAAGTGACGCAGTGGTTGTGGCGGTGGCCTTGATGTTCGCGGCGACCGTCTTCGCTGACGCGGCAGATTTCGGGATAGTTTGCCGCCATCCAGTTAGGCTTGGCGCCGCTGGGAGTGGCGAGGATGACGCGTTGGCCGTTGGCGTGGAGGCGATCCATGATCTCATCCATCCACTCGAAGTGATAAACGCCCTCCTCGGGCTCGAGCTCGGCCCAGGCGAAAATGCCGAGCGTCACGCCGTTGAGTTTGGCCTTCTTGATTAGCGCCATATCGGCATCCCAGATGCCGGGCACGTGACGCCATTGTTCGGGGTTATAGTCAGCGCCGTGAATGAATGCGTTGGGGCGAAAACGAGCTGAAGGGGTTGGCATATATAGAGGAGAAGCTTAGGCGGAATGCATCACGGCGAGGACTTCGAGCGGTGCAAGTTCGGATTGGCCGGCGGGGATGATGCGACCCGTGAGCAGATCGGTGCCGGCGCGGGCGACCTCGATCCAGCCGGTGGAATTTTCGGTGTTGGTGGCGATGTAGCCGGAGCGACCATCAGCGGAGTGGCGCGGCAGGATGAAAACGGCGGGGCCGCTCGTGCGTTGGCGGCGGATGGGGAGACTGGCGAGGACGTGCTCCAGCAACTCGCCGTAGCGGCCCTTGGACCACGCGGCGAAAACGACGACACGGCCGGTGCCGACTTTTTTCTCCACGGCCCAAGCGTGACCCTGCGCATAGCCGGCGGTGTAATGGCCGAGGGCCGTGCAATCACCCGCATCAAGAGTGTAGCCAAGGCCGGTGAGAGGAACCTCGCTATCGCCGAGCGTGCCGTTGCTGCCGTCGGCTTGTTGCCAAAAACGCGTGCGGAAACCGAGGGCCTTTTCGAGCGGGCCCATGCCGCGATCAGTGAAGACGCCGCCGCATTCGTCGCGCAGGGCGGAGGCCGGGCCGACGATCCACGTGCCGCCGGTTTTTACCCACGCCAACATGCGCTCGATGAGCGGCTCGGGCAGGATCGGCATCCACGGTGAGAGCACGACGCGGTAGGGAGTGGGGTCGCCGGACTCGGGCAATAGATCGTGATGCCAGCCACCCTCGAGCAACGGATCATCCACCTCGCGACGGTAGATCCACTGGGCGTCGGTATCGGGAAACATACTGCCACCGCGCTGAAAAAGTTGCTTGGAAAGCTTGGGGTCGTGGACGGCGAGATCGGGCGTGGCGGGTGGAAGGTCGGCGAGCAACGGGCGGGCTTGTCGCATGAAATCGGATACGGATTTTATTTCACCCCAAGCGGGAGTGGGTTCGCCCCAGCAGGTGAGCACGGCACCGTGGCAGGACTCGATGCCGGTGCGCTGCTGGCGCCACAGCCAGTAGAGGTGCGCGGTGGTGCCGCCGCCGAGGAACAGGGCTGCCTCGGCGCGCTGGAAGCCAGCGGGTTTGATCATGCCGGGGGCGGTGCCGCCGATCTGGAAAGGCGTGGTCTCCAGCAGCCAAAACGGGACGGGCGTGCCATCGGGGCGGCGCTTGAGGCCCCTCATCCACGCGATGGAGCGGTGGTGATTGTGGGCGGTGCCGGGCCACCAGTAGGAATCGGTCGAGACGATATCGAGCGGCGCAAATAGATCCGCCGGGCAGGTGCGTTCGAGTTGGATGTGATTGTGCGTGATCGGAGCGGCACTGTGGCGGCGGATGGCGGCGGCTTGGCGGTGGATGAAGGCGGCGTTGGTATCGCTCAGGAATTCGCCCCACGCGATGAGTAGGGACGTGTTGTGATCACCAGTGGCCGTGCCGATGGTGTTGCCGTATGGAGTTTTTCCAGGAAGCTGGACCTCGGAAAATGCGTTGTAATATTGATCCCACACTCGCGTGCCCCAGCGTTCGTTAAGCGTGGCGATATCGCCGAAGCGTTTCTCCAACCATGCGTGCCATGCGGTGGCGGCGGGCGGACTGAAATCGCCGTCGGCGTGACAGGCGACCTCGTTGTCAATTTGCCACGCGAGGAGGCCGGGGTGGCTACCGAAACGCTCGGCCATTTTGGCCGCGATGCGATCGGAGAGACGTAGGTAATCTTTGGAAAAATAACTCCCGTGGCCGCGGCTGCCGTGCAGGAAGGGCAAGCCGTCTCTATCAATGCGGACGGCGTCGGGGTAGTCGCGGGTGAGCCAGCGCGGCGGCGTGTAAGTCGGGGTGGTGAGGATGAATTTCAGGCCGGCGGCGTGGATGCGGTCGAGCACGTCCCCATACCAATCGAGCGTAAACTCGCCGTCGTGCGGCTCAAGCACGCTCCACACCGAGTCGCCGAGACGGAGGCAGTTCAGGCCGAGCTCGCGCATCTTCGCGAGGTCTTCGTTGATTTGATCGGGCCAAATCTCGGGATACCAAGAAGCGCCGTGCCAGAGGTTGTCGGTGTAGGAAGAGGTCATGTGATCTGCTTCTGCAAGGCTATCTAGCGGGCCGCAGCGCGGATGTAAGCATTGCCTCGGTGAGCACGGCGGCGAATGCGCCACCGGGATGGCCGCACTTGAGCCACGAAAAATCCCACATGGATATGGTGAGAGGCGTGTCTAATTTGGGATAGTTGATCATGCAACTAGGCGGGTGAGGCGGGGCCGATGGGAGTAATGCAATACGTGAGTGAACTCAACGATTCGTTTTTAGAAGCGGGATTCATTATATTCAAGTGAAACCAAGTCCTGAGCGAGCGCATGGTTCGGGTCGCGCTGGAGCACGGTTTCCAAAAGCTGGCGGGCGCGTTTCGACTGCCCCAGCCCTAGCTGGGCCTGCGCTTGGAGGAACAGGGCGGTGGTTTCTTGGCGGAATTGCAGGTCGTCGTCGAAGAGTAGCATCGTCGGCAGCGAGGTGGCGAAGTAATCTATCCTGGCTTCCGTTTTTAATAACTTCTCCGCATAGGCGAGTAGGTCACGGAAGAGTTTTTGGGCTTTCGCCTTTTGGCCTAATTTACCCGAAGCGAGCGCGGAAAAATACGTCAGCTCGCTAAAGGCGCGCACGCTCATGTCTTGAAAATCGCCCTTGAAGGTGGCGGCGGCAGTCCAGGCGGCGCGGGCGCCGGCCCGGTCTCCGGCGGCGGCGCGGGCTTCCCCCAGCCAGAAGTGGATGTCGCTCTGGTTGGCGAGCAAATGGCGGGCTTCGGAGAGATTCACCGGGCAGGCTAGCGCTTGCTCGAAGTGGTTGAGTGCGCAGGGGAAATCGTGGTGGGCGAGCGCCTCGCGGCCGAGCAGAAGCTGCGTGCGCACATGCTGGCCGAGGGCCTGACCTTCGCCGCCCTCCCAGGGCTGGAAGTGACGCGCGGCGAGCAAGGACTGGGCTTTTACCGGTTGGCCGGTCTGGTTGTAGAGCGCGCAGATTTCCACCGTCAAATCATCGCGCCGGGCGACGAGATCGCTGCGGTCTTCGAGGGCGCGGAGGCGTTTGCGCGGCGCGTCGCCCTGGCGTTTGCGGAGTTGGTCGCGTTCGAAAAGAAGGCGGGCGTCATCCGGCATGGCGGTGATCGCCTGCTCGTAGGCGGCGCGCGCTTTGGCTGGTTTTTTGAGGATGTTGGCGTAGCCGATGCCGAGGCAGCGCCACGCGATAGCGTTGGTGGGCTCCAGACGCACGGCGGTTTCCCAATGCGCGATGGCTTCACGGTGGCGGCGGCGGTCGTAGAGCAAATGGCCGAGATAAAAGGGCGCGCGCGCGTCTTGCGGATTGGCGGCGATGGCGGCTTCGAGCACGCCGATTTCCTCCAGCCGTGAGGGAAAACAATAATCGGGCGAGGCTTTGACGGCGGCGGCACGGGCGGCTTTGGCGGCCTGCGGGTCGCCACTGCGCGCTAGTAACCAAGCGCGGGTGTAGGCGACGAGCGGCGCGGTGCCGCTGTGTGGTTCGGGTGCGGCCTGCGCCAAAATCTCCAACGCGTCGGCCCACTGTCCGGCGCGAGCGAGATCGAACGCGAGGTCGAGCCGCATCTGGGTGTCGCCCGCCCAAGTCTGCCCGGAAAGTTGGCGGGTCCACGGGTCGAGCGGGTCGAGCGCGCGCGAAGCGGCGAGCACGACGTCCGCCTGGTCGTTGCGGCCGAGGCGGCGGAGCACGATGGCTTGCAGGGCGCGGGCGCGGAGGTGGTCGGTGTTGAGGCGCAGGCAACGTTCGAGGTGGTCGAGCGCAGTCGGCCAATCGTGGCGGGTGCAGTCGATTTCCGCGAGGGCGAGGCAGGCGGCGCTGGTCCAGGCCTGATTCCAGGTGGCTTTGTAAAAGACGTCGTAGGCCTCGTCGTCGCGTTGGAGGAAACGCAGGGTGCGGCCGAGTTGGTAGAGGGCTTCGCCGTCGGCTGGGTTGGGGTTGCGAAAAGTCTGGCGGGCGATGCTGGCGCGGAGATGTGGTTCGGCCGAGGCGAACTCGCCGCGGCGCAAGTGCCAACGGCCGAGGGCGAGATTGCAACGCGCGTCGCCGGCATCGCGGCGCAAAGCTTCGCCCCAGTAGAGCGTGGGGCAACGGGTGGCGTGGCGGTATTGTTCGAGATGCAGGCCGGTGAAATAGAGTTCGTCGGCGCTGGTGATTTCGGTGGCGGCGGGCGGCTCTGTGGCGGCGAGCTCGGCGAGTTTTTCAGTGGTTGGGGGCACGGCTGGCGCGGAGGGAGCGTGGCGCAACAGAATGCGGCCGGCGTTGTCAGCCACCGTGAGCACGAGCTCATCGGCACGGTGGGCTTTCGTGAGGGCCAGCTCTTCGACGAACGGGGCGGCGGGCGAAAGATCGCGGGTGAAGGTGGCGAGTTGTTTCCCGTCGGCGCGGCGGGTGAGCGTGACCACGGCAGCCGGGAAAACGGCGGTGGCGGAGACACCGAGGCGAGCGGTTTTACCCGTCACGCGCAGGCTGACAGCGGCGTGGGCGTTGGCTTGGTCGGCGGGGCCGATGGCGCGGATGGGATACCAGCATTGTATCCAAGTCTTCGTTTCGCCGGGTTGCAGGTAGGAGAAATCAGGCTGGTTGTCGGTATACACGCCCGCCATCAGCTCGATGTAAGGGCGGAAAACGCCGTGGGCATCGGCATCGGTGAGGCTGCGATCCCAAGCGTAGCCGAACTCGTGGTTGCCCCAGGTCCATTGTTTTTTACCGGGCGAAATGTGATGGTTGGCGAGGTGGACGAGGCCGGCGCCGACGCCGTGATCGTAGCCGCCGAAGAAGTTTTCGCGCGTGCCCATGCACATGTAGGACGTGGGCACGGGGATGTTGGCATACCAGGAAAGATCGTTGGCCGGGTAGGTGCCGCCGGGCACGAATTGGCGTGGCAGATCGCTCGCGGCCACGCCGTCGCGGGCGCGGGCGGCATAATCCACGCCGTAGTAGCTGCCGTCGCACAAGGGGAACGTGCTCATAGCGCGCTTGGCGTGGTCGGCCACGAAGGTCGCGTCGGCCGGGAAAAACGATTGGTAGTTTTCATTCACCTCGGTGGCGACGTTGGCCCACCAGAGGAACGTCTGCACATCGGCGGTGCGGTTATAAACGCGGGCCTTGAGCTCGACCACGGCGCTGCCGGGGCGCAGGCACACCCCGTGCATACCTTTCATGCGTGCCATCGGAT